>PVMK01180944.1_pt1 | contig 10198 bp, 6 predicted proteins | sample 1853481 | NCBI WGS metagenome assembly PVMK01 (sample SAMN08533507, study PRJNA380276) | Marine sediment metagenome, whole genome shotgun sequencing project.
GAAGATGAGTGGCTCAAGGATGGGTGAGTGCCAAATCCTCAAAGGTAGTCTTTGAGGTGGTGTTGTACAGCGTAGGCAGCTGCTTCAGCGCGGTTGGCAACGCTGAGCTTAGACAGAATGCTGCTAACGTAATTACGCACAGTTCCTTCGCTCAAAAACAAGGTGTTAGCTATTTCACGGTTGGTTTTGCCCTCCACAATTGACGCCAGGACTTGCATCTCTTGTGGTGTAAGATCGGTGAAGGCCGCAACTTCTTCTTGCTGGATCGCCCGGCGAACCTCCGTGAACACGCGTTGGGTGAGTGATGGATCAAGCATCGCCTCGCCTCGAGCAGCCGCTTCAATAGTATTAATCAGGGCTTCGCTACTGATTTGCTTGAGTACGTAACCGGTCGCTCCGGCTCTGATGGCCGAAAATAGCATCTCGTCTTCCGCATAGGATGTTAACATGATCACTTTCGTATTCGGCAGTTGTTCTGTGATCTTCTCGCAGGCCTCAATTCCACTTCCACCTACCAGGCGAATGTCCATTAAAACAATATCGGGCTCTTGCGCGAGGGCCTTTTTAATGGCTTCCTGAGCCCCAGATGCCTCGGCAACCACCTCGAAGCCCGGATGGCGCTCAATAAGGCTTTTTAGACCTAGACGCACAACCTCGTGATCGTCGACCAGCAATATCCTCAGATGCGACATAACGGTGACAAGTATAGCCATTCTGGCGATATTAATCCAAGAAGCGATATCCACTAGACCGCAAAACACTCTGACCGGTATAATAGGTTTAGGCGAAACAAATCACTCTCTCATCTATCAATCTGGGTATGGAGAGTTGAGTGTAACACGCACGGACACCAATGTAAGGAGACTGCTAGCATGCCAACCGTAAACCCGTTGCCCGTAGATGACCTATGCCAGCTTTGTGATCCAACACAATTCGAATTTGAAACCACAGCTGAACTTGATGATCTAGAAGAGGTGATTGGTCAAGACCGCGCCATTGATGCAATTCGCTTCGGCATTGGTATCCGACAAGAGGGCTATAATTTGTTCGCCCTTGGTTCCCATGGCACCGGAAAGTATACCTCGGTCCGCGGCTCGCTGGAGCAGAAGGCATCCACTGAAACGATCCCATCAGACTGGTGTTACGTTTTCAACTTCGAACATCCACACATGCCCCAAGCCATTCAACTTCCTCCAGGTCGGGGCTTTGAGCTTCAACAGGACATGAAGAATCTAGTGGAAGAACTATTCGCCGTAATTCCGGGCGCCTTTGAAGATGATGAATACCATAATCGAAAACGAGCCATCGAATCCGAGTTCCAAGAGAGACAGGAAAAGGCGATAAACGAGGTTCGCGATGAAGCAGAAAAAGAAAATATCACCATGATACGAACTCCATCGGGGATGGCATTCGCGCCGCTTAAGGATTCAGAGGTCATCGAGCCCGAGGTGTTCAACGCTTTTCCCAAGGAACAGCGTGACGAGATCGAGAATCAGATTGAGATCCTTCAGAAGAAACTGCAGGAGGTAATCCGCAGAGTACCCCAATGGATGCGCGAAGGTCGTATCAGGGTAAAACAGCTTAACGAGGAGGTCGCCACCTTTGCCGTCGCTCCACTTTTTGAGGAACTGAGTGAGAAATACGACCAATTAGAGGTAGTTCAGGAGTACCTTGGTGCGGCTCAGCGTGACATTATCCAACGCAACGACATGTTCTTGGATTCGCAAGAGGAGTCGCAAGCGTCACCGGCGGCGATGATGGGTATCGCCTCAGAGCGTTCTAAAGAAACCTTCGCTAACCGGTACCAAGTCAACGTCATGATCGATCATAGCCAATCTGAAGGCGCTCCAGTCATATACGAGCAAAATCCAACCTATCCAAACCTAATAGGTCGTTCGGAGCATTTCGCGCAGATGGGCGCGCTATTGACTGATTTCACACTGATCAAGCCAGGAGCTCTACATCTAGCAAGTGGCGGCTACTTAATCGTCGATGCTCAGAAGTTGTTGGCTCAGCCATACGCGTGGGAGGGTCTAAAACGAGCCTTACGTAGTGCCGAGATTACCATCGAATCTCCAGGCCAGGCTTATGGTCTGGTAAGTACGATCGCTCTCCAGCCCCAGCCCATACCTCTGGATGTCAAGGTAGTGCTCCTCGGCGAACGGATGCTTTACTACTTGATGCATCAGCACGATCCTGATTTCGGTGAGTTATTCAAGGTCGCCGCCGATTTCAACGATATGATGGATCGCAATACAGAAAACAATCTGGCCTATGCTCGTTTAATTGGCACATTGGTCCGCAAGGAGACTATGCGTCACTTCGACCGGACAGCCGTGGCCCGCGTAATTGAACGAAGTGCCCGGTTGATCGGAGATGGTGAAAAACTCTCGACCCATATGCAGTCGGTCGCCGATTTGTTGCGAGAAGCCAATTACTGGGCCAGAAATTCTGGCAGCGACGTAGTCAGCGCTGAACACGTGAACGCTTCCATAGAGGCTCAGATTTACCGCTCAAGCCGGCTCAGAGAACGGTTGCAGGAAGCCATTTTGCGCGAGACAGTGTTAATCGACACTCAAGGGGAAGAAATTGGTCAGATTAATGGTCTGTCGGTAATGATGCTCGGCAATTATGCTTTCGGCCGGCCGAGTCGAATTACAGCCCGGATTCGCATGGGCAAGGGCGAGGTTATAGACATTGAACGACAAGTGGAACTCGGCGGCCCTCTTCACTCCAAGGGCGTCCTGATACTTTCAAGCTATCTAGGATCTCGATATGCAGCCAATAGACCATTGCCGCTTTCGGCCAGTCTTGTCTTCGAGCAATCTTACGGCGGTGTAGACGGTGATAGCGCTTCGTCGGCCGAATTATATGCCTTACTGTCGGCCCTTGCTGAAGTTCCAATCAAACAATCGCTGGCTGTAACTGGCTCTGTAAACCAGAATGGACAAGTCCAGGCCATCGGCGGTGTGAATGAGAAGATCGAGGGCTATTTCGACATCTGTAACGCTCGCGGCCTTTCCGGTGAGCAAGGTGTAATGATCCCCCATGCCAACGTCAAAAATCTGATGCTCCGTCAAGATGTGGTTGAGGCCGTAACCGCAGACAAATTCCAAATCTATCCCATTGAGACGATCGCGCAGGGGATCGAGGTGCTCACCGGTGTTCCATCAGGGAAAATCGATGCAGAAGGCAACTATCCAAAAGGAACTATAGACCAGCTCGTCGTTGCCAAATTAGAATCAATGGCCGAAACCCTGAAAGAGTTCAATAGACCAATGGGAGAATAGAGCGGCGACGTTTCGAGGGCCTGGCGTAGCCTCTCGTCGTCTGCCCAGCCAGCCGTCAATTATTGGCCGACTTTGAGCATGTATTTAATCGAGCTGAATCTTTGGCTTAGCCAAATCCTAGCCTAGGCAAAGTCCTGGCTTAAGCAAAGTCCTAGCCTAAGCAAAGTCCTAGCCGAGGCTAGGACAAGATACTAAAGGTGTGATGTGAACGATAAAGAGCAGGAACTGGTGATCCGGCGAATTCTGGTGGCCCTGGATGCATCTACCCACAGCCTGGCCGCTCTTGGGGCAGCGGCGGAGTTAGCGGCCGCGCTCCGTGCCGAACTGATAGGCTTGTTTGTCGAAGATGAGAATTTACTTCACCTGGCCGCGCTTCCTTTTGCTCATGAGATACGTTCTCCGATGGCCACAAAAGAACCCATGAGTAGCGATACGATGGAGCACCAAATGCAACTGCAAGCATCACAGGCGAGGAGAGCTCTAAAAGAGGCGGCCGAGCGGGTGAAAGCACAATGGTCGTTTCGTATTGTACGCGGCCAGGTTACCGCCTCAGTACTGGAGGCTGCCCTGGATGCCGATATGGTGGCCATGGGTCGGGTCAGCCATCCACTGCATTCCCGCAGCCGTCTCGGTTCGACCGCTCGGGCTACGTCCACTGGAACTGAGGGCTCTGTATTACTGATGCAGAAAGACACTGACCTGAGCTATCCGGTATTGGTAACTTATGACGGTTCACAGGCCGCCTGGCAGGCGCTGGCAGCGGCGGCTAAGCTTGCTCGAAGTAGTGGTGATAAGCTAAATGTTCTGATCCTGAGCAAATCTTTGGAAGAAGCGACCCCTCTCAGAGACGAGGTTTCGGCCTGGCTTGAAGATCACGATCTTACAGCCGAATTCCACTGGCTACCCCAGCCAACGGTCAACAACCTGGCCGTTTTGACTCAAGCGGCCGAGAATTGCGTTCTGGTTCTTGGCGGCGACAACCCGCTGCTTCGCGCAGAAGCGATCCAGGAATTACTTGACGCAACCGACTGTCCGGTAATGTTGGTGCGTTAAGTAGAAACTCGCTTCACAGCGCCCTCCCATCCTCTAATACCTCCCCGGCTAATCTCAGCCTGGCTTGAATTCTTCTTGACCGACGGTCAGATTTGGCGATTTATTTGGAAGAGATGATTGGCCTGACTCTGCTTCAAAAATTGTAGGGGCAGACCTCCGTGTCTGCCCGTTCCCAGGGCGCGGAATTGAACAGAATCCTCCCAGTGATTGACAAGCGTGTCGCCTCGTAGGCCAAGAAGGGTAATGTTCTTCTCGTTGTTTACCTCAATTGAGTTGCTATAAATCGCCAACTTGCGTTATCATGATAGGGGTAAATGACTGGCTAACCACGCACCAACCCTTGCGCCGACTTACCACCCGGCATCATCTCAATTTATAGAGGCAGACAATAGATCTGTGATCAATACTGCACGGAGGATTCAAACAATGCAACGACATCTTATCTTTATGTTGGTCATTCTGCTCGCGCTAGCGATGGCCTGTGGCTTTGGCGGCGATGGCGCGGAAACAGAATCAGAGGCGACGGTGGAGACTGCGTCTATTTCAGAGGCAACACAAGCCCCGGAATCGGCCGAGCCGACCGCGGAACCTGCTCCAGAAACAACGGCTGCTGAAGCAACGACGGCCGCCGAAGCGACTTCACCACCGCCTACGCCAACCCTGGCCCCAACCCCGACCGATGAACCACCTGCCGTGCCTACTATGGTCGAAACAGAAGAAGCTACGCCAGAGGGCGATGATGAGACCGCGGCAACCGGCGACGGCTGGGGCGCATCAGGAACCGGCGCACAAAGCGCCTGCGACCACCCGTATTTTCCCATGCGCGCGGGATCTACCTGGACATTCAGCGACGGCGAATTTACCATGGTCTGGGAAATTACCGGTATCGTAGGGGATATGGATGAGGCCACGGCCGAGCTGCGGAGCACCATCGACGATATTGTGATAGAACACACCTGGAACTGCACCGCCGGCCAGGGATTGGCCTCATTTGAAAGGGCAGGCTTAGGGGCCGGCGATACGGGCGTGGAAATGACCTTGGAGAACCAAACCCTGGAAGGCGTATTTCTCTTGCCGGCCGATCAATTGGTTCTCGGCGCCTCATGGGAGCAAGTGCTATTGGCAACCTTCATTTTTACGCAGGGGGATGGTGATACACAGATAGAGGTGGTCGGAGACATGACCTCAGAACAACTATATACAGTCACCGGGGTCGAACCGGTTACCTTTGATGGTCAGACCGTCGAAGGGGTCCAGGTGGATGAGACAAACGATATCCTCATGATCATGAATATCTTAGGCAGCAGCATCAGCCAGAACCTAGACATGACCGGCAGCTATGTATTGGGAAGGGGAATTGGCATGATACAACAGATGACCTCTAGTGAATTTGGAACCGATACGGTGGAACTTGTGTCATATTTCATACCATGATCGCGAGAGCGCGATTCACGGCCCTCACCAGGCTAAACTCAGGCCTGGTGGGGATGACCTCTGTTGATGGGCACTGGCATCCGGACCAGCTTCTCGATAACCCTCAGATAGGGTCGTTCCTTACCTTGGCAGAAAGCCAGGGCCACCCTGCCCGCACCTGCCCGCCCGGTACGGTGAACGTATACTCCCAGCTCGCAGACGCAAGCTTGACGATACAACGCTTGTCATGAATGAAGGCATCCTGAGCATGCGCGGATGCATTCAGGTCTCCTACGATACCGGCCGGCACGATTGTCCAGGCGGTAATACCTCGAATACGTGGGTTTGGTTGAAATACATGAACCCGTCGTCAAACGATTCGACTGGACAAAGGCCTTCCAGCGATCCTATCGACGGTAGAACCTGTTCTTGAAAATCCTTGTCTTTCGCCCCGCCACTAACCAGCACAAACTCGATTTGCCACTCCCGCAACAAGGGCATCGTTTCAGAATCAGGCCATCTGCCCAACTGCTCATCTACCTCCCTTAGAAACGCCGGCTGTTGGGACATATAGCCGTTGGCCACCCGCTGTCCGTGTTGGGCCTGGCTGTACATGGCGATCTTATCTACGATTCCACGAGGATATTCGATCAGCGTGCTCCCTTCCGGCTGGCGGGCCAGCCACTCGTCAACGGTGCGATTGTTGACCGAGACTTCGGTGAAATCTGAATAAGGCGATATCAGCCCTTCGACCAATACTAAGACCCCCAGCAGGATAACCACCACTCGGCCCACTTTGCCACGGCCGAGAAGGTAGGCCGAGCCCAGACCCGCAAGAACGGCCACGCCAAGCATGAGAGTAACAACGAAGCGAGCCAGAACGCGCATCGAAGCGTAAAACGGCACGATACGATGGAGCAGTAGTCCGGGCAAAGGGACGGCAATAGTTCCTTCCGGCAGCGGCGGCCCCCAATATAGGAGTTTGTACAGTCGTTCGACAGTTTCAGGTACGGCTATCAACACTTGATGGCCATTCCAATACAGTGTCAGTCCCAGCGCCAGTACCAGGGAGATCAGCGAGATTGCTACGAAGGGCCGAACCAGAAACCAATCTGTCCTGGCCACACCCACCAGGGCCAGGATTAGAGCAGCAAAGCCGATGGCTACCACATCTTGTTCGCCCCTAAGTGGGAAGAATCGCTGGGAGACCTCGCCCCAAATCGAATTAAGCGGATTGGGGACAAACAAGCGATCCGGGCTCAGGGCCGACGAATCAGCCACGGCCTGTGGAAAATTCGCGCTATCTTCGAACATGTTGCGGCGTGCTTGCCAGGTAAGATAAGCAAACGGCGAGATCAGAACCAGGCAGACAATTCCTATAATAATCGATGTGGTAAGCCGGGTGCGCCAGGCCATTTCTGATTGCGTAAACACAAGAACCGCCACTACCGCCACGGTGGCTATAAACAGGAAATACCAGATCCCCAATATCGTCAATGCAAGGGCGACCCCTGCAAATAACGACCACCGCCAGGAGATTCTGTCGGCATCACGAATTGCCAGATATGCTCCCAGAATAGCATAGGGAAGGAACTGCGCAGCCAGCAGCATGTTTAGATGACCGGCCTGGTGAACCGTCAGTACCGGCGCAACCATATAAATGCATCCAGCTATAAAGCTGGAAAGGCGCCGGCCGCTCACGGTGTAGACCAGCAGATATATCCCAAATCCACCCACCACAAAAGCGAGTAATTGCACGACGTTGAAGGTCGTGACAGGGCCAAGCAGGCGAGTAAACGGCGCTAGGCTCAGCAAATACCAGCTTGGTTGCGCACCGCTAGCCAGATACCATCCTTGAGGGTAAAAGACATCTGGGGAATAGAACGGGTTAACCTGCTTGTCGAAGAGGGCCGTATCCATCCACGACATTTGCCATAGAACCTCAAATACGTCCTCATACGGCCTGCCGATCACATGCGAGTCGATATTGAGCATGAGGGGTAAGTTCAAGATGGCCACGATGGCCACAAATCCTGCCAAGGCAGGCCAATGAAATTTTGCTCCACGATTGAACAAAGACCTTGACCAAGCCATTCGGATTTTCCAGCGTGCGTCGCTGAGCCATTTAGGAACTATCTGCCCGAAGAACCTCTCAGTCTTCACAGCCTCATTCGCCAGTGTGAAGCGGTTACAATTAGACCGGTTGGGCCTGGATTCATCTGCAAAGTATAGCAGGCCTTGGACCTAATTAAAGGTTAGCGCGCTGTCACCCAAAGCTATGAGATAGCTAGCCTGCGGGCTCTCTTGCCGGTAAGCATTTCGGCGTTAGCTTCGTTGTCTTTGCTCTTAAGTGTAGGTCTTGGAAACAAGGCGAGATCTACTTTTGCCTTTTAGATACCGAACAACATAGAGCGGGGGCTCACGAACAGTATTGGCACGAGCCGTCGACACTCTTTTACTGTCGCCGGGATACGACCTCGGACAAGTTTGTATCGTCGCCTATTGAGCTTTTGCCGGCATGCACCACTGTGCCGCCCGGCATCCTCGGCGATGACAACCGGACACTCCTGGAAACCACTGTCGAGGAGGGCGACCCCCTGGATTAAACTTAGGCCTGGTGGGGATGATCCCTGTTGATGGGGACCGGCATCCGGATCAGCTTCTCGATATCCCTCAGATAGGGTCGTTCTTTATCTTCGCAGAAAGCCAAGGCTACCCCACCCGCCCCTGCCCGGCCGGTACGGCCGATACGGTGAAGGTACGTCTCCGGCTCGTTGGGCAGGTCGAACTGAATCACGTGGGAGATTAACTCCACGTCGATGCCGCGCGCTACCACATCGGTAGCCACCAGCACCCGGGTCTTGCCGTTACGGAAATTCTTGAGCGATCGCTGGCGAGCGGTTTGTGATTTGTTGCCATGGATCGGCTCGGCGGCGACGCCGGCCCGGTTCAGTTGTTTAACCACCCGGTTGGCGCCATGCTTCGTGCGGGTAAATACCAGGGCTCGAGTGACGGCCGGATCTTTCAGGACATGTTTTAACAAAGCCTGTTTTTGCTTTTTGGGAACGAAACAGACGGCTTGTTCAATACTTTCAACGGTCGGTTTCCTTGGAGTGACGGTCACCTGGATGGGGTCGTGGAGAATACTTCTTGAAAGTTCGACGATCGCCTTGGGAATAGTGGCTGAGAAGAGCAGCGTCTGCCGGTTCGTTGGCACCAACTTGACGATACGACGTACATCGTGAATAAAGCCCATGTCAAGCATACGGTCCGCCTCGTCCAGTACCAGTATCTCGACCTGGCCGAGTTTGACATACCCTTGCCCTATCAGGTCAAGCAGTCGTCCCGGCGTGGCAGTCAAGATATCGACGCCTCGCTGCAGAGCCTTGACCTGCGGGTTCTGTCCTACACCCCCGTAGATAACAGTGTTTTTCAAGCCGGTGTATTGGCCATAAGCGCTAAAGAAATCCCCGATCTGGATGGCCAGTTCTCGGGTAGGAGCGAGCACCAATGTCCGAATGGGACGCGTCGAGCGTCGTTTATGGTTTCCGTTTAAGCGGTGCTGTCCATTTGGACTGGCAGACAGGCGCTGCAGGATCGGCAGGGCGAAAGCGGCCGTTTTACCGGTCCCAGTTTGAGCGCAGCCCAGCATGTCTCGACCGGCCAATACGTCGGGGATGGCCTGAAGTTGGATAGGCGTCGGCTCGACATAGCCCGCATATCGCACGGCCTGCAATAGATCCGCGTTTAGACCTAGATCGCCGAAATCGTGCTCGCTTGGCTGTTCTGCCTGAATCTGCCCCTCGTCGAGCCTGGAAATCTTTGTGGCGGATGGTCCTTTTACTCTTTGTTCAATGGTGAAAGCGATACGGTCGCCTTCGTCGACTTGTTCGTGGTTGCTCTGGGATAGCGCGGTATGATGGATGAAAACGTCCTCACCCCCCGAATCGGGGGTTACGAATCCGAATCCTTTTTTTCTATTGAACCACTTAACGGTTCCGGAATGTTGTTGTGTGTCTGATAACATGAAAATCTTACTTACCTTCTTCTGCCGGCACAAAAAAAACCCGGCGCAGTGCCGGGTGAAATAGTCGCGACAGTGTTCCTTTTTAGTTGTTACTAAATATATTACGTAAACTGAGTATATCTGGTTTTAACCAGCGCGCCACTTTTCCCCCTGGTAGCCCGGCGTCACCGGAGTGCGGACATATACAAGATGCATCCGAAACTGACACAATTCGGATGAAGAGCTAACTTGCGAGATCCGGTACACAAGATATGGAAGTAGAACCTGTTTCACGCTTCGGCCCAGTGGATATTGAGTTATTGCATATCAGGAGTAAGCTCTCGCCCGGCCAACGAATATTGGCGATGTTGGATGCGCGCGAGTTGCTTGTTGGCTTGATTCGCGGCCGCCTGCGCCAGCAATACCCTCATTTAGC
>PVMK01115916.1_pt1 | contig 10196 bp, 18 predicted proteins | sample 1853481 | NCBI WGS metagenome assembly PVMK01 (sample SAMN08533507, study PRJNA380276) | Marine sediment metagenome, whole genome shotgun sequencing project.
TGTCCACCATAAGCTAAGGCAATATTGAGAAAATGATTGTCATATCCTTTTGTTGCATCATCTAATCTTTGGAGGACATCTTTGATAGATTCTGGCAAAAGCTCAATTCTTCCAATACCTTTAACTCTCATCTTATTTTTGTGAATTTTAGGATCGTTGTACAATTTTTCAAGTCTCAAGCGAATTAATTCATAGAGTTGTTCTAATTCTTCATCCTTTCTGTCAAGATTCTCTGCTGAAAGGGCATACAGAGTTATTATTTTGATGTCAAGTTGTTCGCACCAATCTAATAGATTTTCTACTGCATCAGCTCCCTTCCAATGACCCACTTTTGTCATTGCAAGATGTTTTTTTGCCCATCTTCTGTTCCCATCTAATATAAGAGCAACATGATTTGGAATGTCTCCTTGTTTTACTTCGTTTTCAAGTTTTTTTGAATAAATTTTGTACAAACCAGATAATTGAAAAGCTGTATCTATTATCTTGTTAATCTAAACCACCTTAGATTATTATCATATTGTTGAAAATATCAATGTTTTTTAAAAATATTAACCCTAGATGAGAACTTTTTTCAAATTTAATCTGAAATCATTTCTTGATCTTTGTGTTTTCGATATTTTTTGAACAAAATTGTGGCCGAAATCAAGGTGGCAGCAAGTCCACCTAGTAATGGGGGAATTAACGTGAATGAACTCTCATCATTTATCATGATATTTGTAAATTGAAATACTGTTGGATACAACGCCACCAAAACAACTATTCTTAGAATATCACTAATCTGTCTTGGAATGCCGCCAATCCAATTACTTAGCAAAATGCCTGCAAATATTGCACCCAATCCAATCCATAAGATTGGTAATACTCCAGAAACAAATTGTCCAATAATTACTTTATTTGAAAAAACTGAAAGTATCTCAGTTTCTGATTCTAATAGTTTCTCATCTATTGAATCAATTCCAGCTGGTACTGAAGATAACATTAACAAAATACCTGTAACCACAGTAAAAATTCGAATAAATCCCATCGGTGTGGGTTTTGCCCAGTTAGACCAAGCTCTATCAATGATCAAAAGCTCTTATCAAAAGTGCACCACCTAAAATACTGATCAACACTGCAGTGATCTCTGCAGTATATCCCACTACAGTTGCAACGCCACCAATTAACAATAGAATTCCAGGAACTCCCAAGAAAAATTTAGAATATTTGGTATCATATGCAATCATTTTTAGATATTTCCCAAAAACGGCATAAGAATACTCTACACTTCTACTAACCTTCATAACTACTCGCTGAACAGAAACGACCGGAAGAACATTCTGAATTACTGGAACTACACTTTCATCATCTTCTCCATCTGAAACAATCACTGCACCATTTGCAGGAAATTTTTCTAAGACTTTTTTAATTTCCTTGAGTATTTTCTCATCTGCCTGTACTCCTCTACTTTCAACTCCTGCAACAGTTATTACTTCAGCTTGGTATCCTTTACTGATCAAGTCTTCATATGTTTTAATGGCAGCAAAAATTGAATTCGAATCTGCATCTTCTGGGATCTTCTAAAGCTAATCTTTGTGCTGCCTCAATACATGCATCTCGTCCAATCACTGGAGTTGTTATTCCTGCTTTTTCTCCTACATCATTGTCTCTATCTACACAAATCACAAGTAGTTTATTTGATGTTGATGCACTAACGTCTTTTTCTACTTTGTTTGAATTTTGAGACATTCTCTATAGTATTACAAAATTGCTTTTTAACGATTTCCAACAAGTCAAATTATTATTGTTTGGTTTTGAGGCTATTATGGTCTGGAATTATCTGATAATTCTATTAGAGTTTCTGATTCAGACTTGTAGGATTGTATTTTTGTTAATGTTTCTTCAAATTGATCTGTTTTTCCCTCTTTAACCAAATTGGCATAAACTTTAGTCTCAGTCACATAAGAATTAAAATTTCTCAAGGCATCCATATAGACTAATGTAACTATCTTGCCATTCATTTGGAGGCTTTGATGTTACGAATTCACTTATTTGAGAAGAAACTTGTGTTGATGTAACATCAGCAATTTGAAGATATTCATCAGATGAAATATTCCCATCTTTTAGATTCTGAAATTCTGTTGAAATTGTTTGATCTAAAATTGAATGAATTTCTTTTACTCCATCAAGATAATTTTCATAGTCTGACACTGTTAATGATATTTGGGTTTCCTGTGGAATTACCCAAAATAGAAAACTACCTGCTGTAATTGCTGCCAAAATTATAATCGTAATTACAATACCTTTTTTTGATGCCATTTTGAGAGTTTTACAATTAAGGTGTTTATAACTGATAATCTTTCTAAATATTGTATCTTGTATTCAAAAAGATAAGAAAAGTTAACAGTTACACGATTCTCATCAAAAAAAATAAAGATTTTTCATTTTTTATTGAATTTTTTTATAATATCTCTTTCTTAAGACATTAAAAAATTTACACACATCTAGTCTGTGGTTAAATATTTTTCACAGCCTCTGCCTAAATAGAACAAAGTTTGACTTTTTTTAGAATGGTAACAGCATACTGTGTAAAATGTAGAGAAAAAAGGGACATAAAAGATCCTAAAGAAGTTACTCTAAAGAATGGACGTCCCTGCTGTAAAAGGCACTTGTCCAACATGTGGAACTAACGTATTCCGTATTGGTGCAATGCCAAAAGAATAACCTAAACCAAAATCCACACGACTTCTCTTTTTCAAAACCCATATAGGGTCGACACTGCAGCTAATTGTACATGACAAAATCAGATTATGAAATTCTCCTTAAAAGGATTCAAGATAAAATTGGTGATACTAAAAAAGAAACTTCAACCAGATTTGAATTACCAGTTGTTGATGTCATGTGGGAAGGTCAAAAAACATATCTTCGAAATTTCTCAGAATTTACTAAAATTCTTCGTAGAGATCCTGATAAAGTCTTACAATTTCTTTCAAAAGAATTTGCAGTCCCAGCTGAACGTCTAGGCGACAAAGCTATGTTTGTAGGAAGGAGGGCGCCTGATGATTTTACGCGTCTTTTACAAATTTATGTTAAAGATTATCTAGAATGCCCTACTTGTAAAAGCCCAGACACAAAAATTGTTAAAGAAAACAGAATATCATTTTTAATTTGTGAGGCATGTGGTGCCAAATCAACTCTAAAAGGTAAATATGCATAATGCAATTTTCAGTAAAAATTACTGATTACCAAAAAAGTCTAATGGTAAATATTTGTGATAAAGATCTTTTAGGAAAAAATCTTGTTGAAGATCAATTAAACATTAATATCAGTAAGAGCTATTATGGGGAGAAAATAATTGAACATGAAGAAGCCAAACATTTACTAAAAAATGCTGCAATAATCAATATGGTTGGAAAAGATACAATTTCCCTTTCAATAGAATTAGGAGTTGGTTCTGAAAATGGTGTTAAAAAAATTGCAGGAGTTCCGTTTCTAATTGTTTACAAAATGTAACATCGAAAATTACTTTCTTTTGAGTTATGTTTTTAATTAATCTAAAATTCAAATAAAAGAAATCCATTTTATATAGTAAAAATAAATCTAATTGTTGTCAGACGATATAAGTAGAAAACTAGAATCAAAGCTTGACGAAAAAATATTTTCTCAATCTAGAAAAAAACAACTTAAAGATGGTTTTAAGAAAGGCAAAGTAATCAATGAAGTTTTGGATAAACCTACAGTTATGACTCTATACAAACTAATACTGATCATATTATTGCATATATCAACGGTTCAATTAGTGCAGGAAAAGAATCTGTTGTGTTTTGGGCAGTTGATGAAAATAATGTAGATGTTGCCTTGAAAATTTATTTGGTGAGCACTGCAAATTTTAAAAAAAGAGCAGCTTACATTTTGGGAGATCCAAGATTTTTGAAATTAAAAAAGGGAACCAAAAACATGGTTTTTTTGTGGGCAAAAAAAGAATATAAAAATCTTTTACGATGTTATGATTGTGGAATTCCCGTGCCTAAGCCTATTCATCTTACACGTAATGTGCTAGCTATGGAATTTGTGGGTAAAAATGGCTCTCCATGTAAGGTTTTATTGGAATCTCAAATTGATGAAAACGACTATCATCAGGCAATTTCATTAATTAAAAATCTATACACAAAGGCAAAATTAGTCCATGGCGATTATTCTGAGTATAATATTTTCAAAACCGACAACGGATTGGTTTTATTTGATCTTGGCTCTGCAGTTGATCTTAGACATCCTAATGCTCAAGAATTTCTTAAAAGAGATATTAATAACATAACTAGATTCTTTTCTAAACGGGGAATTGCTGTTAATGATCCAACAAAAGTATTAAAGGAAATGATATCATGATCTTTGAAAAATTAATTCGAATACCAAATGATCGAATAGCTGTATTAATTGGGAAATCTGGTAATGTTAAATCTAAAATTGAACAAATCTGTTATGTGACTTTAGATATTGATGGTGACAATGGAGAAGTTTTAATTAAATCAACTGATGATGTTGAAAAAGTTGAACCATTCAAGGCAATGGAAATTGTAATTGCAATTGGTAGAGGATTTTCTCCAGAAAATGCAATGACTTTGATAAATGGAGAAAATACTTTACATGTTATTAATTTGACCGAATTTTCAGGAAAATCAAGTGCAAATATTGAAAGAATTAAAGGGAGACTTATTGGAGAAGGTGGTAAGGCTAGACGAAACATGGAAAATTTAAGTGGAACTCTAATCTCAATTTATGGAAAAACTGTTTCAATAATTGGAGATCCAAACAAATTACGATTAGCAGTGGATGCAATTTCTTCTATATCTAGTGGTAGTATGCATGGAGCAGTTTACAGTAAATTAGAAGCGGCAAATAGACGAGGAAAACAAGAAAGAATGAAATTGTGGGAAGATCAAGATGTCTTCGATTAAGGAAAAATTTAACCAAATTTCACCAAGTGAGTTCTTCTATAGAAATAGAGATCTTGCAGGTTTTAGCAATCCTTCAAGGTCATTATATACGGCTGTTCGAGAATTTGTAGAAAATGGTCTAGATGCATGTGATCAAAAAGGTATTTTTCCTGATATTCGCTTAACAATAAAGGCAGTTGATCCTGAAAAACCAGACCCTAAACCCTATATTCTAACTGTAAAAGATAATGGACCCGGAATCGAGCCAAAACATGTTCCATTGGCATTTGGAACTGTTCTTTATGGTTCTAAATTTGGCTTGAAACAAGCAAGAGGTATGTTTGGGTTGGGGGCAACCATGGCAATCCTTTATGGTCAAATTACAACCAATAAACCTGTAACCGTCAAAAGTTCAACGGATGGAAAAACATCAGACGAATTTGAGTTAATACTAGATATTCAAAAGAATAAACCTATAATTTTAAAACACAAAACAAAAGAAGTTTCAAAAAAAGGTCTTTCAGTTAGCATTTGTCTAGAAGGTGATTATTCAAAAGCAGGATCCAAAATTAGAGATTATGTTTATCAAACATCTCTTATCACTCCATATGCTTCTATTACTTTTGATGATCCTAAGGGGGTAAAATATCCTTATCCTCGAATGATCAATACAATGCCAAAACCTCCAACCATTATAAGACCTCATCCATATGGAACTGACGTCGAAACTATTAGAAGAATGATGGTTGAATCTCAGTTTGAAATTCCAACAATTGATGATGCGATGATTGAAAAAGTTAGAAAAGATTTAGGACTTTCAAAAAAGAATTTTAGTTTTACAGTAATAATGGAAAAAGCTAGAAAACGTTGGAAAAATCTTTCTAGACAGGTAAGAGTTGTAATTTCTTTAATGTCATTTCTTAAAATGGATTTTGAAAAACTAAATAAAATTAGAATAGAGGACATTGATGTTCCAAATAAAAAATTATTTTATTGGGACTTTGGAGACTCTACATCAAAATCAGTAGATATGGATCCTGAAAGTCAATACTACAAACAATTAACAAATACCGTTCAAGGAGAAACTTTGACTGCCTTTTTGACAAAAAAATTCCAAAGAGTGGGTCCTACTACTGCAGTAAAATTTGCGAAATTTGCAGGATTCAAACCTGAAAAACGCCTTGGAACAATGACCAATCAAGAACTAGCCAAATTAAGTAATTCTTTACAAAAATTTGAAGATTTTATGGGCCCTGACTCTAGTTGTCTTGCACCCTTGGGGGAGGGGGCATTAGAGAAAGGAATGAGGAAATTTTTCAACCCTGATTTCTTAACAGTAATTCAGCGAAGTGCATCTGCGTATTCAGGATTTCCATTTGTTGTAGAGATGGGAATTGCATATGGTGGTGATATTAGTACACGTGGAATCAAAGTGTATAGATTTGCTAATCGTATTCCATTACTTTATGATGAGGGAAGTGATGTGGTCTTGAAAGTTGTAAATGATATTGATTGGAGTCGCTATAAGGCAAAAGGAGATCCTCCATTAGTAATTGTGTCACATATCTGCTCTACTAGAATACCATACAAAACTGCCGGGAAGGAAAACGTAGCAGACAGACCAGAAATTGAAAGAGAATTAAAATTAGCCATTCAATTCATGGCTAGAAAATTATCTGTCTTTATGAATAAAAGAGGTCAAGCGGAAGCGGCGAAAAAGAGAGCAAATCTATATGCAAAATATGTTCCTTTAATTGCTCAATTCTGTACAGAACTTGCAGGAAAGAAAAAAGAGCCAAACATACAAAAAATATTACAAGAGGAGAAACCCATAGAAAATGAGTAAAAAATCTGAAAGCAGAGCAAAGGCATTAAGCAAAAAGGCTCAAGAAAAACAAAAAATCATTCTTGAGATGCTCAAAAGCCATGGAGCAAAAGTTTATGATGACTTGGATAATGGACAATTTCCAAAATTTTCAATTCCTAGTAGATCAGTAAGTAACATAGTTTATGATAAAAAACTACGTCAATACATTTTAGGAAATTCAAGTGCTCTGAGAAGTTCCAAAAATACCTCTCAATTAAGATCTTTTACACAATTAATGTGGCTTGCATTTTTTGCAAATAGATTAACCAATGAAAAAAAATCATCAACCTTAAGAGATATTTATTATTCATCTCAAGCTTTTGAAATTGATTTTGAGGATCAGGGTGAATCTGATAATATTATTGTAGATTTAGAGGCAATAACCTCAAGACCTAGAGAGGATTTTCATATTTTTCCTGAAGAACGTAGTTCTATTTTTGGTGATTTGACTATAGAATATACAATTCCAGGATATGAAGGAAAGACAATGAATCTATCTAATCATCCAGATGGATATGCCATAGGTCCTAGCTTGACTACCGCAGAATTAGTTGATACAAGTGCTGAAATCGTAATTGCAATTGAAAAAGGTGGATTATTTACCAGATTTGTTGAAGAACAAGTGGATAAAAAATTCAAGTCAATTATTATCAATACAGGAGGACAAGCTCCACGTTCAACAAGAACTCTTTTGAAAAGATTGCATGATGAAATGAAATTACCTGTTATCATCTTGACAGACGGTGATGTATATGGAGAGCATATAGCCATGGTAATAAAATCTGGTTCTGCAAATGCAGCACATCTTAGAGAATTAACAGTTCCTGATGCAAAATGGGTTGGTGTGTGGGCTACAGATATTGAAAAATATAAACTCCCTACTATTCCAATGACTGAATCTGACATTAAGAGATGCTATGATTTGCAAAAAGATCCTAGATATTTGGATGGAATATGGAAAAAAGAGCTAGAGGTATTTTTACGACTAAAAAGAAAAGCTGAACTTGAGGCATTCTCAAAGTATGGGTTGACAAATATTACAGAAAAGTATCTTCCTCAAAAATTAGAATTGGCAAAAAGTCTCTAATCTTTTTTGATTCTAAGAGTTAAGACACCATTTCTAAATTTGAAATCATGAATTTGCATGTCCGTTGATCCTTCAATTGGAATCTCCTTTGAAAAGTTTCCAGAGCCACGAACATACAAAACCCCATCAATTAATCTCACCATTATCTTATCTTCAGGACCTGGAACTTCTGCTACAAATACAAAATCTTCTTCACCTTTAATGAGATCATATACCCAATTCTTTACCTCCTGTTCTCTTATTGAAAATGCTGGTTTTTGATCTTTTGTCATTTTCTTTAATATTCTTACCCAGTAAAACATGGTAAGTGCAGCTACTCCAATCAAAATAAAACTTACAAATCCAGAACCTGATCTTTGAGTCATCACATAAATTATTCCTAGAAAGAGAATTATCATTATAGGAATTACAAAATTTAATGATTGTTCATTAGAATATGTTCCCTTATAGCTTGACAAACAGGAAAAAATCTATCTTTGCCAAATATAAAGTATCTTTGGTTTTTATTGTCAAATACTATGGCTGATTTATTGTATGATGAAAAAAAGGCAGATAAATTAACCCAAAAAGAAATTATTCTAAAAGGTACGGCTATTGCAATTTTTGTAATCATTCCATCTCTTTCTATATTCTTTTTGTCGTGGGTACTTTTGGATGATCTTCTTCAGGCAGCCATAATAGGTGGAATTGTTCATTTTATTGCAATGGGATTTTCTTTGAAAATATCTAAGAAATTCTTTGCCAAAAAACGATTTTCATAATCACACTTTATTTATTTGCGATTATTATCATAAATCATGGATACAAATCTAGTTGCAGAAAAACTAATTTCTGAAATTAAATTAAATTCCATACAAGCTAAAACATTTCTTTTGATTACCTGTTATGGGAAAATGAGCAGTTCACTAATTGCAGAAAAACTAAACATTTCAAAAGACCTTGCTTTAAAAACAGCTAACGATCTTATGACATTAGGTGCTTTTATTGATATTTCTAAAACAGAATTTGAGGCCATGCATCCAAGATTTACTGCCGTCAATATGTATAGAAGATTATGTGAAAGAGAAAATATTGAATTTAAACGAAACAAAATAGTTGATAGTATAGGTGTAATACTTGAAAAACCATATGAGGATGCAAGAACTAAATAATGCTAGGAATTGGTGAACAACATTGAGTATCGATACAGATTCCTGTAAGCATCAACCAGTATACTTTGGAGTAGTTAACATCAACATTGTTGAGAAAACGATAGGTTCAGTTGATGTTTGGAGATGTGCTGTCTGCAAAAAGAGATTTTGTGAAGAAAAACAACTAGGAATTGAAGAAATAGCTGATTTGGTAGGTATGCCAAAAATAGATTTTGATGCAAAATGGGCAGTATCTGTGTGCAAACTTCAACAGGGAAAATACAAGTGGAAATTAGTAAAGCTAAAAGAAAATGATGAAATCAAACATGAATGTTTAGATGAGAATGTAATTCCATTAAACGTTAAAGATTACAAAATTAAACATGAAAATCACTGGAGCTTTCTGATAGATGACAATGTTAACAAGGCAGTAGAAATCTAATCATTAAAATGAATCTTAAAGTTAGCATCAAAAACATTCGTGGAAGCCAAATGGCAGCAAAGATTACGGGAAATTTTACAATAGATGATCATTCTTTTCGATTCACTGCTATTGCATTTGGTAGAATTGGAGGACAAAACATTGGAGCAAAAATCTCAAAAACTACTGAAAAAGAATTAGAATCATTTGGATATGATGTTGATGATGTGATAATAAATCTGCAGAAGAATCTTTTACAGGGTGATCTTACTCTTCCTGAAGGCCTGAAAAGAGAGTCTTTTGTTGATGACTAAATAAACTTTAAAGTAATTTTATCTGGTTTTTCTTACTTGTTTTTTCTTATTTTGGATTGTATTTCCATTTTTGATGCTTGAAATTATTTTTTAGAAGAATTTCTAAAGTCAATTCCTATGAAAAATCACACAAGGAACAAACTAAGCCATAATCATCTTCAATCATAGCAACTCTCAATCCCTCTTTGGCACACTTTGGACAATCAGTAAAATCAGACATTTTATTTCAGTTGTTTTCGTAACGTATCGTTGATTACTCGAGAATAAGATACAGAACTACTAGTTTTGGTAATCTCTTTTGCTTGAATTAGCCGTACTTTTTTATCAAGATCATCATCAATCATTATTGTAATTCTTTTAGCCATGAATTACTCACTTTCTTCACTTAATTCGTGATTGTCACAATCACATCCTGGATCTCTTATTTTTTTAGACACGCAATTACAGTTTTTACAGCATCCATATTT
>PVMK01123672.1_pt1 | contig 10196 bp, 8 predicted proteins | sample 1853481 | NCBI WGS metagenome assembly PVMK01 (sample SAMN08533507, study PRJNA380276) | Marine sediment metagenome, whole genome shotgun sequencing project.
TTGTGATCCTTATAGCCCCTGGCAGCGTGGATCGAACGAGAACACCAACCGACTTCTGAGGCAGTACTTTCCAAAGGGGACCAACCTGTCTGGGCATTCACAGGCGGAACTGAATCGGGTGGCAAGAATGCTGAATGAGAGGCCGAGAAAAACGTTAGACTATGAAACACCGGCTGAACGATTTAATGCGTGTGTTGCGTCCACCGTTTGAATTCACAGTATTAAGCTGCCCGTCGATTTTACTCAGTCTTAGCCAAAGTTACCCCTGAAAACATGTCAAATCGACCCAATTCTCCGGTTCAGAATTAAAGAATCTGTGGGCGGTATGTCGGGATTAAGTTCCGAAGAGCGGCATCATGGGGGCTGAACGCTAATTACAAGCGTTTCCCCGAAATGACCCCATGGTAAAGGACAAGCAGGAATCTTATGTAGAGAGAGGAGCACGTGCGCCACATTAGGGGGTCAGAGTCGCGTCGTGGGTAAGACCACATCTGCCGGATATCTGAAGGAAGATCAGAGGTATACTCTACAATCCGTTGGGAAGGAGCATGCAGAGTAGAGGTAGTGGCAGAGAGTGAAGACGAAATGACTCCGGAAAGTGGTGGACAGAATGAGGGCGCGACCAGCGACAGCGGCTCTGATGAGGTTTACCATCACGAATCGGACAACGCGCCCCGTCATAGCCATCACGATGAAGAGGTGCGCCCGGAGAGTCGCGCCGAACAGTACTGGCGTGCGAACATTCGGCGGCTATTGGCATTACTGGCGGTCTGGTTCGTCGTGTCTTTCGGGTTTGGCGTGTTGTTCGTGAGATTTCTTCAACCAGTTCAGTTTCTTCGGCTACAAGCTGGGCTTTTGGTGGGCACAGCAGGGTTCCATCTACGTATTTGTCTGCCTGATTTTCATCTACGTGCTACGTATCAGGCATATAGAGCGGCGCTTCGGTGTCGATGACGACGAGTAGGATGAGTACCACCGCGCTGACCTATCTGTTTGTCGGACTGTCATTTTCGGTTTATATCGGTATCGCGATATGGGCGAAGGCGGGTTCCACCAGCGAATTTTACGTGGCCGGGGGTGGCGTACACCCGATTGCAAATGGCATGGCGACCGCCGCGGACTGGATGAGTGCCGCTTCGTTTATCTCCATGGCCGGCATCATCGCATTCTCCGGTTACGACGGGTCGGTGTACCTGATGGGATGGACCGGCGGGTATGTCCTGCTTGCCCTGCTGCTCGCACCTTATCTGCGCAAGTTCGGCCAGTTCACCGTGCCGGATTTCATCGGTGAGCGTTATTACTCCAGGTCGGCACGTATCGTGGCCGTGATCTGCCTGATATTCATTTCCTTTACCTACGTGGCAGGCCAGATGCGCGGCGTTGGTGTCGTGTTTTCCCGCTTCCTCGAAGTGGATATAAACATCGGGGTGCTAATCGGTATGGCAGTGGTCTTTGTCTATGCCGTTCTCGGCGGGATGAAAGGGATTACCTATACCCAGGTTGCGCAGTATTGTGTGCTGATCTTTGCCTACATGGTGCCGGCGATCTTTATCTCGATCCTGATTACCGGTAACCCGGTACCACAACTCGGGCTCGGTTCGACCGTTAATGATGGTTCGGGACTCTTTGTTTTACAAAAACTGGACCTGGTCCTGCTCGATCTGGGGTTTACCCCGTATACAGAGTCGAGTAAATCCACGATTGATGTGTTTGCCATCACCATGGCGCTGATGGTCGGCACGGCCGGCTTGCCGCACGTTATCGTGCGTTTCTTTACCGTGCCCAGGGTGTCCGATGCGCGCCTCTCCGCCGGCTACGCGCTGATATTTATTGCGCTGCTTTATACGACGGCGCCTGCTGTAGGCGCCTTTGCCCGGATAAATTTTATAAACTCGGTGCATGACAAGGAGTATGTCTCGGCGCCGGCCTGGGTGAAGACCTGGGAGGAAATCGGCCTGATTGCATGGCTGGACAAGAATGACGACGGGCGTATCCAGTACGCCGCCGGCAGTCCATTTAGCGGTGCGCCTGAATTTCTCGAGCTTCGGGGCGCCCACGGTGAACGCCTGCTGACCAACCCAGCGAGCAGTTCAGTCAACGAGATCTATGTCGACCGGGATATCATGGTACTGGCCAATCCCGAGATCGCGAAGTTGCCGGGCTGGGTCGTCGCGTTGGTCGCCGCGGGCGGACCGGCCGCGGCATTATCCACCGCCGCGGGGTTGTTACTGGTTGTGTCTACATCGATATCCCACGACCTGATGAAAAAGACATTCAAGCCGGATATCAGTGACAAGCAGGAATTGTTGTACGCGCGTATTGCCGCGGCGGCGGCGATCTGTGTCGCCGGTTACCTCGGGATTAATCCGCCCGGTTTCGTCGCACAGGTGGTGGCCTTTGCATTCGGGCTGGCCGCCGCCTCGTTGTTTCCGGCCATCCTGATGGGTATTTTTTATCGCCGCATGAACAAGGAAGGGGCGATCGCGGGGATGGTCACAGGCCTGGTATCGACATTCGCCTATATCGCGTGGTTCAAGCTCATCAATCCGGCGGCAAATGTGCCGGATAACTGGCTCTTCGGCATCTCACCGGAGGGTATTGGCTCAATCGGCATGGTATTGAACTTTGCTGTTGCACTGACGGTAAGCCGGTTGACCCCGGCCCCCCCACAGGAGGGGAGGGGCCTGGTGGATGATATACGCTTGCCTACCAGTGCTGGTGTGGCCCACCACCACTAGTTTTTTCTATCGGGGTCGGGTTCTTTACCCGTTTAGTTCGTCTACGTCGAAACCGGCCAATTTCCGGTAACCCAGGGTAATCTCGTCGATCTCTTCCCGGCTGATGACATCCTCGACGCGGTCGGTGTCTGACGTCATCCGGTCTTCGACTATCTGCAGTATTGCCTCAGGGCCATAGCCGCGGTTACTCTTTACGACTTCTGATGTAGGGGCGAGCCGGGACTGCTGGTATTGTTTGAGTGCTCTTTCCACATCATGTTCATCCCGTAATGCATCAGCCAGGGCAACGCAATCGAGGATGGCCTGCGATGCGCCGTTTGCGCCAATGGGATACATCGGGTGGGCAGCATCCCCAAGCAGTGTTGCCCGTCCAAAGCTCCAGCCAGGCAGGGGGTCCCGATCTATCATCGGATAGCGAAGTATTGTTTTAGTCGATTTGATGATGGATGGGATATCGACAAACCCGAAGTCCCACTCGCCGAACGTCGGGAGGATTTCCTCCATGCTCCCGCGGCGATTCCAGTCCTCGACTTCGGGTGCGCTGTCGCCGCCAATTCGAATCTCCATGACCCAGTTGGTTAGTGAGCGCCCCGCAAGGCGTAATTTCTCTGAAATCGGGTAGACCACGGCCTTGTGCTGGAAATTTCCGGCTACCAGCATGGTCTCGCCATCGAGGAAGGGGTCGGTTTCGGCGACGCCGCGCCACATCATTACACCGGAGAACCGGGCAACTCCCTCATCCGGGTAGAATTGCTTGCGGGCAGAGGAATGAATTCCGTCGGCGGCAACCAGGACATCGGCCTGAACCTCGGCAGCGATATTGCCTGTCTCTTTGTTGATGAATTTTGCAGATACCTGTCGATCGGAACACTCAAATCCGGACAAGTGGTGGCTGGTGATGAGGGCTTCCGTTCCCAGGCGCTCGACTACCGCATCCCGAATCAGCAGCTGCAGGTCTCCGCGGTGGATAGAGAACTGCGGCCATTTAAAGCCGGCATAGAGTCCACGCGGATCGGCCAGAATTACCTGCCCGCGCTTGGTCAGATATTTTACTACTCGGGTTTTGACCCCCGTCGCGGCCAGCTGGTCACCGAGCCCGAGGTCAAAGAGGGCCTTGGCGCCATGTGGCAGCAGATTGATCCCGGCGCCAAGGGGTTCAATACGCGGTGTGGATTCGTATACCGTGACGTCCATGCCCAGTTCGTGGAGCGAGAGGGCTGCCGTTAGCCCGCCGATACCACCGCCCGCGATTATTACTTTCATGGGTTCACCTGGATGTTCAGGGACTGTATCGGCCCCACTACATTCGTATGCCGGGTTAGAGGCAGGCGTCGTTGGTCTTGCCGTTTATCGGGACCTTATTCTCCACCCGCCATGCTCATCAGAAACTGAAGGACGTACCAGAACATCAACCCGACCGAGGCGAATAATCCAAGCGAAGCCGCGACATGCTGGTCTGTGCGGTATTCGTGGATTATGTTGGACGTGGTGTACAGGATTGAGCCGCCGGCAAAGACGATCATGACGCCGGAAAACAGGAGACCCAGCTGAAAGCCAAACGCGATACTGGCAATGATGACGCCGAGGGCGACAAACCCGCCTATGGATAGTGCCGGGGCAAGGAAAGAAAAGTTCTTGCGTGTGCTGAACGCCGTGAAGGTCAGCCCTCCGACCAGGGCAAGGGTGATCAGGGCCGCATTCTGAATAACACCCGGTGCGTAGGTTTGGGCGATATAGATCAGCGGCAGAAAGATGGCTGCCTCGGCGACCACGTAGAGTCCCAGTCCGAGGTACGGTACCTAGCGGGAATAGTCGTGCCTGGCCCAGCGATCGGCCAGTACCGATACACCCATGAAGACCGCGAGCACGATCAACCAGCTCCAACGACTGCTGGCCAGCAAGACCATTGCCTGCTCGCCAACACCGGCGCGTATTAACAGGGCTGTCAGGCAGGCGAAGGCGAGAATCGCCCCGGCAAGGTGGCCGTAAGTTCGCCGGATGAAGGCGGCTCGTTCAATGTCGGGTGCATGGGCAACGATTTGCCCGGAGGCGGTATCCAGGTAGCTCATAATGTTAATCCTTGTCGGCTTGAGAACAGGATGAGTATAGCAAATATGCATACGGCGTAAGAGGGGGGGACACACACCGTGAAACAGTCAGGCAGTTCAAGATGGCGGCAGCAGGATGTTCGCTATCGAGTGGACCAGGTTTTCCCGCCCGTCATTCCGGGCGGCTGTACCTCGGCCAAGAGCTGACCACTGGCCATGATTGCGTAGCTGTATGAGCCAGGATGCCCAGAGAGGTGGTAATTCGCCTTCATTGTTGAGTTGTATCGGGTCGTGGGCCGCATGGCCACGACCGAGGAGGGCGTGAAGCAATTGTATCTGCCGAAACCATAACACCTTCAGCGTATTTTCGCTGACACAGAGTTGACGGCACCCCTGTACCGTCGCAGCAAGGTCACGACCGTATCGGCGGGCAGTACTCCACAACAATCCGGCTGCCGCCCCCAGTGCGGTTGCCAGTCCCAGGCTTAATCCCCCGGTCAGTATGTCAATGCCTGCACCTATTGCCCCGCCCCTGGCTACGTCGCCGCCTGCCTTGATGCCGAACTCCTTCAGGGCGGCGGGGTCGAAGAGATCCAGTTTCCATTGCCCGCTGTCGACCGGTAATTCGCCCGCATCGACATCATCCGGGCTAAAGCGGAACAGGCCGAGAACATCCTTTACCGTATTTGCTTCCGACTCTCTTACGAGGTCCTGCATCTGGCTAACGCCAGCCCGCATGGCGTGTTGATTGCCTTCGACCTCGAGCCGATAGCTTGCGACGTTTACAAACAGGTTGGCGATACATGTTGCGGCGGCCGTCGCGGTCAGGGTCCACTGTTGCTGCCTCGAATCAATCAGGAATTGAATCTGTTCGTAACGAGCCTCAAGCAAGCTCTGTATCTTCTGGTAGAGTCGTTTTTCATCCTCGATATTGAAGGCCACGGTGTCGAATTCTATCGTTGCGTGCAGTCCCAGGCGTGATAGCTGATCTTTCCATCCGGACAGTCTTGCGGGGTCTGCTCCGGTGAAATTGAGTACCGGGATAACCGGGCGTGCGGCAAACCCAATGACCTTCAGCTCGTCACGGTATTTACCAAGCACGGGTTCCCGCGTATCAATAACGTAAAAAACCACGTCACTGTGGAGTAACTGCCTGATAACCTTGGCTTCCTGATTAAATTCCGGGTGTTTCCCCTGCTGGTTTACAAATTGCCGCAGGCGTTCGATTCCATCGACATCCTGACCGGGAGGGGTTTGCTCCAGCAACTCAAGCAGGCCAATGGAATCCTCCAGTCCCGGCGTGTCGAAAAGTTCCAGGACAGGCCGTCCCTCCACTAACAATGCCCCGCCTTCGACATGCCGGGTAGTACCGGGATGTTCCGATATCTCGCCGAACCCGCTGTCGCGCAACAGTGTCCTCATCAGTGACGTCTTGCCCGAGTTGGCGTGCCCGACAACAGCGACAGTGATCGGCTTTTCAGTCATTGAGAGGGCCTGCTCCATTTGATCCCCGGTGATGGAAGACATGATCGGCAGGTATACCGGTGCGTGCCGCCAGGGTGTACCAGTCAGTCGTCCTGGCCGACCGTTCTGCCTCTGCGAGGTTTGCGCTTTGGGCGTTCTCCAAAAGTGCAAGCCACACAGATGTGCGGCATGCCCCCGCCAGTTGGCCGACAATGCGCGACAGGCCTCTGTCCGCAACACGTGCAAGCGGAATGGCGATTACTACGGGCAGGTCGGCAGCGGCAATCTCAGACAGCGCCCGGTGCTGTCCGGCCCGGTCACTGGCGAGGCCGAGGTCCCGGTCCTCGGTGATGCCGGCAGGTGGCCACGGGTCTGCGGGGTCAGTTTCCACCGCAACCCATCTGGCATCTTCGGGCGGTAATCGGCCGCCTGGCGATGGCACGGGTGTGTGTTCGTTGCGTCGGGGATCGGTATCCTCATCGACGACACCCAGCGATTCAGAAACGGGTGTAAGCCGGTGCCTCAGCATGACGTAGTAGGGGCGCCCCAGTTCGAGGTGCGCGCTGTTCATAGCGCGTCTGCCGATGATCCAGCACAGGCCGAGCAGCAGCAGCCTGGGCAGTAACCCGTACATTGTCAAACTAGCGAGCAGCAGGGTAGCCCATGCCCTGCGTGCCTCGGCGAGCAGGGCTGGATCCGCGCCGGGACGGCTCTCGTAGATCTGACTTGCAGTCGGAACGTCGAGTCCGAGAACCTGGGGCAGCCAGGCGAGCCACTTAGTCATGGTGATGAATACCGAGTCGGGCAACAAGGTGGTTTCCCACACAAAGTCATACTGTCGGGCGGTGAATTGCAGGATGACGAGGAGGACCCCGCCGAGCAGGTAGGCGCTCCAGAATCCGTGAGATACACAGCTCAGTATCCATCGTCCTGCTGCGCCGCCGAAGTTCATCCCGGTAAAGGCAAGGGCGGCAGGGTAGTCGTACCGTTGAGACCCGCCAGCGTGTTGTGTCCATCGCCGCAGGGCCGCCGACAGCGCGTTGCCTATTATCCCGGTGTGGTAACGCCCGGGACCGGCGATCATCATCGCGAGCCAGGTAAGCAAGGTGACCACATTGAGACCCAGCAGGACCAGCAGCAGCCAATAGAAATTAATTGTATCCTGTTCGGCAATGACGGCTTGCGAGGCGGCTATTCCGCCCAGGATTGTCGCGATGATCAGGGCCAGTAAGACGATTCTCCTGGCGGCAAGACGTACGCGAGCCATGCTTTCGTTCAGGCCAATATCTTCACCAAGTTGCATGGCCCTGTCGAGGATACGGCCTTCTACACCGAGGTCGGTTTGAGAAACAGATTGTTCTACCTGTTTACTACCCGGCAATGGTCCTGCATCAGACTCGATATGCCTGATCGCCTCGGCGGCCAGCCGTTGGTCAACCTGGTAAAATTGTTTTCCTGCCGGGTGGATAGTCGCGTCCTCCGTCAAAAAGTAATTAGTGTAGTGTATCGAATAGAACGCATATTTCAGAGGCGACCAAATGAGTCAAGACAAGGCGCAGTACGCAGTGAATGGTGGTTCCATTCGCAAGGACTGCAACGCCGTATTGGTTCATTTGGTCGCCTCCCTTCGGGCGCGATGATAAGCGGCTATCTGCTGTGTTGCGCCTTTTGTAAAGGACTCGCCATTCACTGCAAGACGCGCCTTGCAGCTAACCGCTTCTCATCACGCTGAAATATGCGTTCTATTCGATACACTGCACTAGTATGAATAGAAGTACGACTCTATCATTGATGGATGCGGTGCTGAACCCGGACCGAGGTGAGAAAGAGGTGCGAAACCGGGAATCCCTGGCGGGCTGATGTGGATGATGTGGATCAAGGCAGAACGGATCAGGTAAATTATCATGGTAGCTGGAAAATTATCAGGTTAACGGGGAGGTTCATCCATGTTCAGGAAGATCGGCAGGGCATTAAACATACTTATACTGTCCATCTCATCAGTCGCAGCACAGGATGCCGGACCACAACTGGCGCTGCCTGAAGGGGATTTTAATGAAGGACTGAAGGCATTCGTGGATCTTGCATGCCATCAGTGTCACACCGTTCCCGGTGTCATGCTGCCCGTCTACGATGGAAACTCTCCCGTAACACTGACGCTTGGCGCCAATACGCTATCGGTCAAGACCTATGCCGAGCTTGTCACGTCCATCATTAATCCAAATCACGTTATCGCTTCACGCTACCTTGACAAGCTGGGGATGGATGAAAGGGGGCAGGTGTCTACGCTAATGCCGTTCAAGGAAGAGATGACCGTAAGGCAACTGCTGGACCTTGTTACCTTCCTGGACGTACGGTATGCGTCAGGCCTGGAATATTACAAGGCCTATCAGAGCTACTTTGACGTGCTGCCGTGATACTCGCGGGCTAACGATCATACCCGGTCAACTCGGCATATCCCTTGCCGGAAACCGGTTTGCCATTACTCTCTCCGTCAACGATGACTGCCCCCTCCCAATAGCGAAAGCTGGCGGTCATCTCCTGGTCCGGCAGGGCTGATAGCACAGATAGACGCATATTCCTGCCTGGAACCCTGATTTCCCAGGCCGATGGATAAATGGCGCCGGTATGGCTACTTGTCCAGCTTGAATGCGAGTCAATCGTAAAGTCCTCGTTAGCCAGTTTGTGAACCGACCCGTCGGCGTCTACACTGGTTCCACTCAGGTAATTGAGCTTGCTGTCTGTCTTGTTTCTCAGTTGAAATAACATCAGGTCAGATCCATCATCCAGTTGCAGGGAAAACCAGTCCCAGCCGGCCTGGTCTTCTTCCAGCGCAGACGTGGACCACTCGTGATCAAACCACGCCGATCCAGTCACCTGGTGGACTGTGCCATTAACGGTGAGTTTACCCTCTGCGGCCAGGCGGCTGTACGAGTAATAGTAGGAGGCGTTTCCGGGCGTATTGCTCTTGGCGCTGAGTCCCCGGTCACCATGAAGCACGGGAGGCCGTGTTCCGACCAGCCTGAGTGACAATTCGTAATCGTCGGTGGCAACCTTGAGCCGGGTATCAATGCAATCCGGGCACACCGGAGCGGAGGGTGATGCCTGTCTGATTTCCCAGTCGTCCAGCCAAACCCGGAATGGCGATACCTCCACCCCGGCAAGACCCATGGCGCCCCGGCTGTATCGTTCGTCATGGTGGAATTCGCCATTTTTTATATCGCTCAATGCCGTATGTGCAAGAAAGGCCTGCCGGGTGGCCCATGCCGATGTCCGGCTTGCGCCGGGTATGTCGGGCGGGGCCAGGGCACTGCGGAACAGAGTAAACTGAAATCCAAATGCCTGTCCGGTGTCGTCCTCCAGGTTGCCGGTCGTATACCACCATTCGTTCTTGAAACCGGGGTGTGCTCCGTGGTCGGCGGGAAAGGTCAGCTCCCGTACCTGGTGGGCGCGCGTGTACCCTGATGTATCCTGATTGCCGAGCGTCCGTGTAACGGACATTGCCGGCGGCTCGGGTTCCTGGTCTTCCGTCGTGCACGCAACGGTGAGCAACAGGCATACCGGGAAGAGGAATCTATTCATAGCGCAGCGCCGCGGCGGGGGAGGTCCGGGACATATGCCATGCGGGGTAGATGCTGGCGGCCAGGCCCGCAACCAATCCCAGCAGCAGCGCACCAAGCAGGTAGCCGGGCTCAACCACAAAATCCATGGACCAGCCAAATGAGCGCCGGTTGATGATGAATATCAGCAGCCAGGAGAGCGCGGCCCCGAGTGGCGCTGCCAGTAACCCTGCCGCCAGCCCCATTAATCCACCCTCGACGAGTAACAGACCCCGCAGGTTTCCCGGGGTGAGTCCCGTGGCCCGGAGCACGGCAAATTCATGGTGTCTCTCAAGCTGTATGGCCATCAGCGCACCGAGAATTCCGACAAATGCGATGACGATGGTGAG
>PVMK01124210.1_pt1 | contig 10196 bp, 13 predicted proteins | sample 1853481 | NCBI WGS metagenome assembly PVMK01 (sample SAMN08533507, study PRJNA380276) | Marine sediment metagenome, whole genome shotgun sequencing project.
GGCATGGACCTGGCCGGTGCTGGCACACACGCGTTCTGCCGCCTGGCCCTGATTACGCCTTTGCCCAGGTATAAAGTGATCGCGTCGGAACACGGCTATTTAGGGCAGACGCAGATCGCATTTTCGACCCACATTCACGTTGGTATGAAATCAGGCGATGAGGCAATCCGCGCCATGCGTTACTTGACGCCGTGTTTGCCGCTGCTTATTGCGATCGGCGCAAACTCGCCGTTCTGGCGCGGCCACGAAACGGGCTATGCAAGTTATCGCAGACGATTGCTGGCGGCTTCAAAATCCTACGGCATTCCGCCTTACTTCGACAGTTGGCGGGAGTTCGAGCAGTTTTTTCAAATGGCGGTGCGGACTCACTCATTCCGATCGATCAAAGACATCCATTGGGACATTCGCCCGCACCCGGATTTCGGTACATTGGAATGTCGGGTGACGGACGCGCAATCGACGGTCGCCGATGTGGCTTTTCTTGCCGGACTGGTTCGCGTGATGGTCGTCTGGATCAGCGCAACATCCCGGGAAGGCATAGAAGCCAGCGTTCCCAGGCGCATATCGCCGTGGATCGATCGAGAGAATCATTTTCGCGCCTCGCACTGGGGCATGGAGGCCGAACTCATTCACAACGAATCGGGTGACACCCAGACAATTCATAGTTACCTGCGCAAACTGGCAAAGGCTGTAACCGACACGGCCAATGAAATCGGTGAGGGACACATCGCAAAACGGCTGGCGGACATCGCACTCGAGACCCCGGGCTACATACAGCAACGGCTCGACTATCAAAAAAGAAACAATACCCGCGATGTTGTTGACGCATTGCGAAACAAGCTTCACACGGAATTGAATGAAAAGGCGATCGCCGGTGACTGATTCGTCAGGCTGATGTCGGCTGGTGCGCGGTCTCCAGCATCACCAGGCAGCAGCAATAGGGATAATGCTTTGTCACTTGCGTTTACGATCTTCTTTCTGTAATTCAGCTCTGAATTTCCGTTTCGCAGAGATTTCGTCGCTCTTGACTTTTTTCCGCTGGATTCTTGCAAAGTCCTGAAGTTGTCGGCGAGCGCTGCGAAACGCATCGCGTACAGCGACGTAGCAATCTTCGTGAGCAGGACTACTCTCGTCTTCGTGGCTGACCACCAGAGTATCGCCCGGGACCGAGATTTTAATCACTACTTTGTAGCGGCGGCCTTTGTGGTGATGCTGATGAGGCGCTTCAATCGTCACCTGGCAGTCGGTGATTCGCTCGTAGTAGTGACTCAATGATTCAACATGGCTTTCGATGTCAGCCACAAGGGCAGCGGACCGATCCATGTTGTGAAAGTGAACGCTTGATGGAATGCTCATGACATGAGTTGCCGATTAGAGAAGGCGTGCATCAGCGTGGAAACGATTCAAACAGCTTGGCGACGCCTTCCTCGATTACAGAGCTTGGATCTTCACGGTCACTCTCGGTGATCGTCTTTTCCGCCCAGCCGTGCCACACGGGTTTGCGTGACTTGCCATCAAACATATCGACACCCAGAGTGCCTTCCGTATAGCTGTGTTGGGTTGTTTCGTGGATGTAGTAATAGCTCCCGTGAACATGCCAGCCCCAGGAACCGTGGTAGGCGACAGGGTAGGAATCGACTCTGATTCTTTCGCGGGTGCCAACCGTGTACGCAAGAACAAAATCGGCATCGTCTCGATCTTCGATGAACGAGTAGCCTAATTGCTCCAACTGAGTCTGAATCGCCCGCTGAATCTTGCTTTGCGCAAGCGGACTGATGCGGACGGCGGACCCATCGCCGATATACGGGTTCTCATCGATCCACGAAAATGTCTGGTAGGCACCAAAATTGGTCGTTTCATCGTAATGAGAGCCGGTCCTGATCGTCTCGCATGCTGTCAGGAAGGCGCCTAAGGCAAGGAATGCAAAGAGCTGAGTCAGACGGCGCCGGAAAATAAAATATTTCATGTTGATCGTCCTTTGGCCGAATCGTGCACTACTAATTCTTCGCCAGATCAGCCGGCAAGGCAATCCGTAGTGGCGGTCAGCCAATTGCGGTCAATACATACTATGGATGTGCGATACCTCCAGGGATTGCGGCTAGTACGAATAGGTCCACGAACCGGCGGCAAGGATAATACTTTCGACTATTAATCTGTCGTGTGCGCCTGGCTGAGCAAGGCCAGGCCGCAGATATCTCACCCAGGGCAACAGGGGCGACGGCAACGGTCGATCTGTCGTATGGAATATCAGGACTATTACAAGACGATGGGCGTGAACCGGGATGCGACGGCGAAGGAAATAAAGAACGCCTACCAAAAGCTCGCCAGAAAGTACCACCCGGATGTTAGTAAAGAACCTGACGCTGAAGCCCGCTTCAAGGCAGTGGGCGAGGCCCATGCTGTGCTTAAGGACCCTGAAAAGCGTGCCGCTTATGATCAACTGGGAGCCAACTGGAAGGCGGGGCAGGATTTTACAGCGCCGCCCGGTTGGGACGCAGGTTTTGAGTTTCGCGGCAGTGAATTTCGCGGGGCGGATCAGTTTGCCGCGAGTGATTTTTTTGACTCACTTTTTGGTGGCGCGCACTGGGAGCAGCAGGGCAGATCCCGGGACAGGGTTTTCAATCGCGGCGAAGATCACCATGCGAAAATATTGATCGATCTCGAAGACGCATGGAGCGGAGCCAGTCGCCAGATCACGTTGCGCATTCCCGAGATAGATGCGTCGGGAAAACTCAAGATGAAAGAGCGCGCCATCGACGTGCGTATTCCAAAGGGGGTCAAACAGGGTCAGCATATCCGACTGGCCGGTCTCGGCGCGCCAGGCGCCGAAAAAGGCAAGCCCGGTGATCTGTATCTTGAAATCGAATTCAAGCCACATCCCTGGTATCGAGCCGATGGCCATGATTTGTATGTCGACCTTCCTGTTGCACCCTGGGAAGCCGCTTTAGGCGCCAGGGTCAAGTTACCGACACCAGGCGGAACAGTAGAACTAAGGATTCCTGCCGGCTCATCCTCTGGTGCCAGACTGCGTCTCAAAGGACGCGGAATTCCTGGCGGCGTTGCGGGCGATTTATACGCAGTACTTCAGGTTGCCTTGCCAGACGCAAACACCGATGAAGCGAAAGCATTTTACGAAAAAATGCAGAAGGAACTGGGATTCAACCCACGCAGCCATTTGGGCGTATGAGCATGTTATGAACAATCAGAAAAAACTCGCTACCAGGACAGAAATACTCGAAGTGAGCGTCGAGTTTACGCTTTCACAGTTGTGCCATGCCTGCGGCGTTGAGAGCGAGCAAGTGGTTGAGTTGGTGGAAGAAGGTGTGCTGGAGCCGATCGGCACAAACAGGAGTCGATGGCGCTTTTCCGGTATCAGTTTGGAACGTGCAAGAAGGGCCCTTCGACTGCAACGGGATCTCGGCGTCAATGTTGCCGGCGCGGCCCTGGCACTGGACTTGATCGAGGAACTCGACAGGCTTAGAGCCGAGCTGAAACTGCATGCCTACGATCACTTCACTAGCAACGAGTCGTCCTGAAATGAATACAAAAGCAGTCGACACTGCATCGATCGATAGCGAAGAGACTATCATCGACACGCTGTCGCACTATTGACGAATTAAGCTCTGTCATCGAGATTCGGCGTGCTAACCGACAAAGAAAAAAGTCAGACACCGATTGGTGTGATTGTAGAGGTTCATGGCCCTGTAGTCGTCATTGCCTGCGACACATTACCGCCCCTGCAACAGGCTTTGTGCGCCCACCTTGATCACGAGACCTACTTGTTCGAGGTCCATCAGCACCTTGATGAGCGACACGTGCGTGCCATCACCCTGCACCGAAGCACCGGTCTGTATCGGGGCATGACTGTTTATGACACCGGGACGCCGCTGCATATCCCAGTGACGCCCGAATGCCTGGGGCGTCTTTTGAATATTTTCGGCGAGCCGCTGGACGGCGGCGACGCCCTGTCGCCGCTGGATTCCGCAATATCCATAGCCGTCCCGCCGCCGTTACAGGAGGCAGTCGGTGTTGGCGAGGTTCTACAGACGGGTATCAAGGTCATTGATCTGCTGTGCCCCTTCGTCAAAGGGGGTAAGACCGGGCTGTTCGGTGGTGCCGGTGTTGGCAAGACCGTGCTGGTCATGGAGTTCATGCATGCGGTGGCTACCCTGCATAAGGGCGTGTCGGTGTTCGCCGGGGTGGGTGAACGTATTCGCGAAGGCCATGAGCTTTGGCACGAGATTCGCAAGGCCGGTGTGCTGCCACAGACACTCATGGTGTTCGGTCAGATGGATGAGTCGCCGGGGGTCCGCTTCCGAGTGGGGCTCTCGGCGCTCACCTATGCCGAGTATCTGCGTGACACCATGCATAAGGAGGTGTTGTTCGTCATGGACAACATCTTCCGTTTCGTGCAGGCGGGCAGCGAGGTTTCCAGTCTCCTCGGGCGCATGCCAGCTACCGTCGGTTACCAGCCCGACGCTCATCACCGAGGTAGCGGAGATGCAGGATCGGATTCTTTCCACGCGGCATGGGTGCCATCACCTCGGTGCAGGCGGTCTACGTGCCGGCGGACGATATGACTGACCCCGCGGTCAGCGCCATCCTCAGTCATCTCGACACTACCGTTATCCTTTCCCGTAGCCCAGGCGGGCAAGGGCATCTATCCGGCGGTAGACCCTCTGCAGTCGGGCAGCAGGCTCATGGACCGGCACACGCTCGGGGTCGCGCCATTACAGCATTGCAGAAGGCGTGCGCGAACACCTGGCGCGTTATAAGGAGTTGGAGGACATTATCTCCATGCTGGGTGTGGAGGAGTTGTCCACCAGGGACCGCAAAATCGTCATGCGTGCGCGCAAGCTGCAACGCTATCTTACCCAGCCATTTTGGACCACGGCCTCGCGCACCGGGATCGAAGGCGTTTCGGTACCGCTGGAGAATACTCTTACCGATTGCGAGGACTTTTTCTCGGGGCGCTATGACGACGTTACGGAGGACCACTGTTACATGCGCGGCACCATGGCAGCGGTAACGACGTGAAATCCTTTACGCTGTGGCTGCAAGACGCGACCCAATCCGAGGAAATAACGGGTGTGACATCCTTTGTCGGTGTGGACACCTCAGGCAGTTTCGGGATTCTCGCAGGACACGCACGCATGATGACTTCACTCATCATCGGATTGGCCCGATTTCGTATCGGCGACGGTACCTGGCAGTACCTGGCCTTACCCGGGGCGGTGTTGTATTTCCATGACAACGTGCTGACGCTGAGCACGCGCCGTTATCTGCTGGGCGACGACTATATGCACATCAGCCAGGCTCTGCAGCAACAATTGCTCGCGGAGGAAGAAAAGCTGTACGTCATGAAAGAAAGCCTGCACCACATGGAAGAAGAGGTTCTCAAACGTCTCTGGCAAATGAGCCACAAGGGAACAGGCTAACAGCCATGCCGCAGCTTAATGATCTGAGAAAGCAGGTAGAGCGTCAGGCGCGGCGTATGAAAAAAGCCGAACGTGAACGGCCCACTCTAATCGGCCAGACGATCTACGTGGGCACGCTCGGCTTGTTGTTCGTGCTGCCTGTGATTGGCGGAGCCTATCTTGGTAAATGGCTGGACACTCTGGTCGCCGGATACTCGGTCCGCTGGACGGTGAGCCTGATCCTGTTGGGTGTGTTTGTGGGTGCCCTGAACAGTTACCTGTTTATAAAGGAATAAGCGATGGCCGAAGGAAGTCTATTCATCGAACCCATCGTCGAACTGGGGCCAGTAGCAATTACCAACACGGTGGTGACCACCTGGGCGATCATGGCTGTGATCTGGCTGCTCGCCTGGTCGGTCTCGCGCAGGCTGTGCATCGAGCCCGGGCCTGTGCAAACGGCCGTTGAAGGCATCGTCTCCACTATCGAGAATGCCGTCGCCGAGGTCATGCCCCAGCATGCCCGGCGCGTTATGCCGTTTATCGGCAGTCTTTGGATTTTTCTGGTCGTTGCCAATCTCAGCGGCCTGATTCCGATGGCACACGCCCCGACGCGGGACCTGTCCGCGACGGCTGCGCTCGCCTCCCTGGTATTCCTTTCGACGCACTGGTTTGGAATCCGTATCCAGGGCCTGAAGAAGTACCTGCACCATTTCATTGCACCCAGCCCAATCCTTCTACCTATTAATCTCATCAGCGAGATCACGCGCACTGTTGCGCTGGCGGTGCGGCTGTTCGGCAACATGATGAGTCTGGAAATGGCGGCCTTGCTGATCTTGCTGGTCGCCGGTTTCCTTGCGCCCGTACCGATCATGATGCTTCACATCGTGGAGGCCCTGGTGCAGGCGTACATCTTCGGCATGCTGGCACTCATCTACATCGCCGGCAGCTTACAAGCACAACAACTTCGGCAACAGAAAAAGGAGTAGCCCATGTTCGACTTGTCCACCTTCGCTTTTGCGTCGACAATCGCGGCAATTCTTGGTATCGCACTCGGTGTCATGCTGCCTGCATTCGCCATGGGGCGGGCCATTAGCAGCGCGCTGGATGCCCTGTCGCGACAACCGGAAGCAGAGAGTGCCATCATGCGCACGCTGTTCATCGGTCTGGCCATGATCGAGTCGCTGGCTATCTATGTTTTGGTCATCGTGCTCATCGTGTTGTTTCGCAATCCGCTGCTCGAATATCTTCTGCAATAGACCAGTGGCGACGATGACTTCATTGACGACATGGAGCACCCTGCCGTGGAAATGAGCTGGTCCACCTTTGTGCTCGAAATCTTCAATTTCCTGGTCCTGGTATGGATCCTCAAGCGCTTTTTGTACAAACCGGTACTGAACGTGATCAGCCGCAGGCGGGCCGCAATCGAAAAAACCCTGGCCGACGCCGAGGCCCTCCATGCAGATGCTGAAAAATCGCGAGAACGATACGAAGGTCGGCTTGCCGATTGGCATCAGGAGCGGCGAGAAGCGCGCGAAGCGCTGCTCCGGGAGCTCGAGGCCGAGCGACTGGTCAAGATGACGGAGTTACAAAGCTCTCTGGAGCTGGAACGCGAGACGGCGAAAGTGGCCGAGGCGCGTCGCCAGGCCGATGCCGTGCGCAAGATCGAAGAAACGGCACTTGTGCAAGGTGCCCGCTTCGCAAGCAGCCTGCTGGAACAGGCATCCGGGCCGGATACAGAGGCACGACTTGTTGACTTGGTAACTGCCGAGCTGACGCAACTGCCGGCTGAACGCATTGCGGCCTTGCGCGACAGCTACGGGAAGACGCTCGAGGCAATCGTGGTGGTTAGCGCCTTCGAGATTCCGGACGATCAACGTCAGCGGCTCAGGGAGGCACTGGCGACAGTTACCAGCCCGAACGTGCCGCTGCGGTTCGAACAGAATAGCGAACTGCTGGCCGGCGTGCGCATCATCATCGGCCCGTGGGTATTGGGTGTAAATCTCCAGGATGAACTAAAGGGGTTCGTGGAACTGACCAATGACTAGACACGGATCAGATATGGCAACCAGCAAACTTGAACGCCAGGCGAAATGGCTGGACCGTTACCAGCCCGGACTTCGTGTCAGCGAACAGGGTAGCGTGGTTGCGGTCGGCGACGGCATCGCCTGGATTACTGGTTTGCCATCCGCCGCCATGGATGACGTCCTGGCTCTTGCGGATGGCAGCCGGGCAATGGTTTTTGATTTGACCGAAGGACTTATCGGAGCGGTATTGCTGTACGACACCGAGGCGTTGACTGCCGGCACCACCGTACAGCGCACCGGCCAAACCTTGAGTGTGCCGGTGGGCGATGCTCTGCTCGGGCGCATCATCGATCCCCTGGGAACACCACTTGATGGTGAGCCAGCGCCGGCCCATACACGTTGGCAGGCGATGGAAACGTCCTCGCCACCTATCGTGGCGCGCGATTTCGTCCATGAACCCCTGCACACGGGCATCAAGATCATTGACACCATGATCCCCATGGGCAAGGGGCAACGCCAATTGCTCATTGGCGACGAGGGCCTGGGGCGCAGCTCCATCGCGCTGGACACCGTGATCAATCAGCGCGGCCTGGACGTCTATTGCGTTTATGTATTGATTGGCCAAAAACGCTCCACGGTTGTGGACACTATCAATACCCTGCGGGAATATACTGCTCTGGATTTCACCACTGTGGTGGTGGCGGAGGCGAGTAGCCTGCCCGGTCTGCAGCATCTGGCGCCGTTTGCCGGTTGCGCCGTCGCCGAGTTCTGGATGCAGCAGGGGCGGGATGTCCTGGTTATCTACGATGACCTGTCCACCCACGCGAAGACCTATCGTGAGTTGTCCCTGCTGCTGCGCCGTCCGCCGGGACGCGAGGCCTATCCCGGCGACATCTTTTCCGTTCATGCCCGATTGCTGGAACGGGCTACCTGCCTGAATGCCGCCCATGGTGGCGGCAGCATGACAGCTCTGCCCATCGTCGAAACAAAACTCGGTGAAATCGCCGCTTACATTCCCACCAACCTGATCTCCATCACCGACGGACAGTTTTACCTGGATCGCGGTCTGTTTGCCGGCGGCTTCCGCCCCGCCATTGATATCGCCCGTTCAGTCTCCCGTATTGGCGGTCAGGCGCAACACCCCTGCATCAAAGCGGAGGCCGGCCGCATGAAGCTTGACTATCTCCAGTTCCTGGAACTGGAGGTCTTCACCCGCTTCGGCGCACGTCTCGAGGCTTCCATGGAAGCAGCCATTCATCGCGGCCGCCTGTTACGGGAGATTCTGAAACAGGATCGTCTCTCCCCTTCGCCGATGGCATTCCAGATGGCGTGGTTGGTGGCGTTCAACGATGGCCTTTTCGCAGCGACGGACCCCGACGCAATCTCTACCTTATTGACGGTACTCGAGGACCGGGTAAGGCACACTGCGCTCAGCCTCGATACCCCTCGCGAGGAATGGAGCGCAGCGGTCGCCGGCTGGCTCCCTCAGTCGACCCGGGATGCATCAACATGACACGTCGGCGTAACCTGGAGCGCCATCGCCACAGCATGGGCGAGATCCGGGACATCATGCATTCCATGCAGACCCTGGCCTACATAGAAACCCGCAAGCTGGCCCGCTTTCTTGATGCACAACACGCCGTGCTCCAAAGCATCGAGGACGTTGCGGCGGATCTGCTCAGCTTCTACCCCGAAATCCTGCCTGAGGCAAAAGAGACAAAACCAGTTTACGTTTTGATTGGAACCGAGCGCGGCTTTTGCGGGGACTTCAATCATGCCCTGCTCAAGTATCTGGAATCCGCCCTGCAGGCAAATTCCCAAAGGAGCCCGGTGCTGCTCGCCATCGGGCGCAAGCTGATTACGCTGCTGGAAGGGGATGCGCGTGTGGCGGTCCGGATCGATGGCGCCAGTGTAGTGGAAGAGGTGACGTCCGTGCTCAGTCAAATGGTGCACGAATTGTCTTCCTTGCAGGAACAACATCGTATGCTGACCGTTTATGGGCTCTACCATAGTGCTAAGGGCGGTATCGTCATGCAAAAATTATTACCCCCCTTCCAGCATTACCTGCATCAGGCGCCGCAGTTCCCACACCCGCCGGTCCTGAATCAATCGCCCCGGGAGTTTCTGGCAGAGCTTATGGATCACTACCTGTTCGCGGCCCTGCACGAGATGCTGTATGCGTCGCTCAACGCCGAAAACCATCAGCGTGTGGCACACCTGGAAGGAGCCGTGAAGCATCTCGACGACGAGTCGGCGGAGCTGACTCGTCAATGCAATGCCCTGCGCCAGGAAGAGATCATCGAGGAGATCGAGGTGATCCTGCTCAGCGCCACCAGCCTCGGTGAGAGACCAGGGAAGGAGACTGCGCCAGTGTTCAGAATAATTAGAGGGCGATAACGAAAATGAACTCAACCCGGAAATCGCAAAACAGCCAACCCCTTTTCCGCCGCTATGTTGGTAACCCAATTCTCACCAGGGACCACTGGCCCTACGAGGTAAACGGAGTATTTAATCCTGGTGCCGTTGAGGTGGACGGCCAGACTTTGCTGCTCGTGCGCGTGGAGGACAAGCGCGGTTTTTCACATTTCACCCTTGCCCGCAGTGCAGATGGGTTTACAAACTGGCAGATCGATGCGCAACCTACGTTCACTCCTGATCCTGCCCATGCCGAAGAGCATTGGGGAGTTGAAGACCCTCGCATCGTCTGGCTTGAGGACTATGGCGCGTATGCCGTAACTTACGTTTCCTTTTCTCT
>PVMK01181470.1_pt1 | contig 10194 bp, 10 predicted proteins | sample 1853481 | NCBI WGS metagenome assembly PVMK01 (sample SAMN08533507, study PRJNA380276) | Marine sediment metagenome, whole genome shotgun sequencing project.
TAATTAGATTTGATTAAGAAATACAACAAAATAAGGAATTGTGGAAGCATAGCCGCAACCCACAATTCAGCCAAAGTGTGGGTTACGCAGTCTAATATATAATCTTGGAGAAACTGAATTAGCGGGTTATTACACCTGTGATATAAAATGAGTATCACAGGTTTTTCGGGGACTCAAAAGTACTGATATGTTGGAGATATCAACGGTTTTGTAAAGCGTTTATTAATGTGATTTTTGCAGATAGTTCAAGATGCGTTTGCCCTGTGATATGTTTACAGTATCTGAAAATATGAGAACGCAAGATACTTGGTTTTTATTGTTGATATCTGCAATTTAGGCTCAGTTGCGATTAGTTGGAGATATCACCGGTTTTAGAACTATAAAAACGGTTGTTTATATACCATCTAAAAAAATAAATAGGCAGAGCCGTTTTTGCTCTGCCTATTTGTGGATTTTCAGTCTTTATTGTCTTGATGCAAAGTCTATGAGGAAAAAAGAATTTTAAACCAGAGTTTATGCATCTATAAGAAAGTCATTATCGTTTAATGTTAATTAATTCATTTAGTAATTCATCACTTGTCGTTATAACCCTGGAATTTGCCTGAAAGGCTCTCTGGGTGGTTATCATCTTTACAAATTCTTGGGCCAAATCAACATTTGACATCTCGATGGTACTTGGACTAATACTGCCAAGCCTTCCGGTTCCTGCAGCTCCCACCAAGGCCTGTCCCGATGCTAACGATTCTGAATATAGATTATTACCCATCTTTTTTAAGCCATGGTAACTGGGAAAATCCGCCAAGGCAATTTGATATTCCGGATTCAACTGACCATTTGAATAAAGAGCCGTTACCATACCATCTTCATCAACGGATGTGCCTTGCAGTACACCGGACGCATAGCCATTCTGATATTGGAACGTGGTTGTGGAGGCGCTGGCATATCCGGTAATATCACCGAGGCTGTTTCCCAGGGCATCGTAAAGATCCCACGTGACGGTCTGAGGGGAATTTGCACCATTGGTTAATGTAATGTTTAGAATGGCGTCAGCTGCGGGAGATGTTAAATCACCGTTCCCATCAAAGTTAATAGGAATTGAGGCGGATCCATTTATTGTTACAGGACCGCCGCCTGAGGTTGGAATTGAGGCTGCACAGTCCCATTGTCCAGGACCTGTGTTCGTGTAGGTCAGGGTTAACACGTTGGAATTACCTAATGAATCATAGATGGTTTGAGAAGTTGTATAGGTATCACCGGTATTAGCGCTTGCATCCAGATTGATATCTAAGGAAAATTCTGTAGTAGCTGACGGTGGAGTCGTGCGTTCTCCTGGTAGGTAAATATCAGTGAGGCTTCCCAGGTTGCCATTCGAATCGATTTGATATCCCTGAAGTTTTAAACCATCCGGATTAATCAAATACCCCAAATTATCAAAATGAAATTGCCCAGCACGAGTATAATAAGGTGTGCCTGAATCTTCATCAACAATGAAGAAACCTTTGCCGGCAATTGCTAAATCCGTGGGATTGTTAGTATTCTCAAAAGAACCTTGGGACCATGCAGGATTAATTCCCCAAAGTTCAACTCCACTGCCAACACCACCGCCAATAGATCCATCTAAAGATGTACTTAAAATATTGGCAAAAGAAGAGCTATTGCTTTTGAAAGCGACAGTATTGACATTTGCAATATTGTCTCCAATAACTGTCATAGCGTTTGCATTCGCATTAAGTCCTGATATTCCGGCAAATAACGAAGAAATCATTTTGATACCTCCATCTTTCTCTAAAAAATTAAAGTTATCGAAAATCGTGAAATTTACTTTTGAACATTATTTAAGGGCTGTTCGATTGCACTTAGTATGCCAAAAGTTATGAGAAAATTGGAAGGATGGATGAAAATAAGGATAAAGTCAAAAGAAGGTATTAATATCTAATACTAAATTTAAACATCAACCTGCCAACAAAAAGAGAGACAAATTGTTTAGCTCAAACCCCAGAAGTATTTAAAAGTAATATTAACGGCAATATTTTCCATCGAATGGCAAATTTTGCCAGGTAAGATTTCATATCTCATGTAAAAAAGTTTTCTATATCGTTATTAATGAATTGAACTTTAGGAAAAAAGAAAGGTATTCCGGGTAGGCTAAACACCCATGCATGGAGATGGTTTGGCGAGCTAACCATTAGTCAATAAAATGTATTGGCACATTGGAAAGTGGCTTAAAAAAACGGGGTGACCCATTATGAGCCACCCCCTCAAAAAATGAAAGAATATAAATAGATCGGTTCAAGATCTAGTACTATTTTATTAAAAAAAATTATGAATGTCAAATTTTTTTTATGATGAAAAAAGGTGGCTCATATTCAACCAGCCTGAAATAAAAAGTGAGTAATGAAAAAAGATTGTCGGCCCTTTTTAAATATCGACATTGTTGAGCTGAATTTAAGGAAAAAAGAAAAGGCGGTCCCCAAGGGAACCGCCAATTAAATGGATGGAATAAGACGTTGCCGATTATATATATCGGCTCTTTGAAACAGAGCCTTAGAAAAAAGCGCGATAACCGACCCCGCATATTTGGGGAAGAAACAGTATGTAAAAAACTTGGCATTGTTTGCCATTAGCATAAAACCATCAAAATACAGATACATTGAGATAATCTGCAAAAAACCACGCCTTTCAAAACCTGTGATATCATAAAATATCACAAATTGCCTCAGAGTACAGATACGTAGATGGTATTCCAACTCTGGTAAAATTGCTGATATAATAATTGGTGGTTGTCAATTCAAGTAAATCTTGGATTTAATTATTGCAAAAGCCTCTCCGTCTAACGACAACTAAGTCCATGAGAAAGTGTTACACTATATCTTGATATTAGATTCTGGTATCTATCCTCTATATTGAGATTCAGACCGCCTCAGAGGCCGTATATGAAGACTTTTTAAAATAAATGAAGGGTACGGAAAGGGGGTGATAAAGCAATAATTAAAGCCTGTACCATCATTTCAAATAAGCAGGCCCGGCGGATACCATAATACCCACCAGGCCCTAACCACAATACTCTAACTTCCTGGGAAGTTGGGGATACGAGTATCATGGCTAAATATAAAGTAACATCCGAACCAAAAGAAAATCAACCCCAAGGGCAGGGCGCTATGGATTTTCAGGACTCATAACCCGCGTTATGGGTCCGACAGGGTGTTAAGATCGCCAAGGGTGTTTTAAAATGGCGTACACGGGCTTAAAAGGGGTGTATACACGCTATTTAACGCATTAATTATTGAAGGGCATACCATAGCATACCCTTATCCAACGGGCGGTCTTTGTACCGCCCTTTTTATTTGATAATGCCAGTTATCCTAGGGATTATCAAAAAGGCAGAGCCATTTGCTGACTCTGCCTTTTTTTTATAATTAGATGGGTTATTTGTTTTTATTACAATTAATTATGATGAAATTGCCTCTCCAAAAGGAGTTAACTTCCAAGCAGTTTCGTCCACCTAGAAAACCTATCTGCTAAATCGTCTCCGGTGACACCATCGATGACTCCATAACCATCTATACAGTAAGCAGCCTCAATGGTTAAATCAATAAATGTATCATCTTTTTGAATCTCAGATAGTTTTCCGGCTTCTCCTTTTACCATGACAAAACCGTTCAAGTCACCCCCATGACTGGAAAGCTGCATCGGCTCGAAACTTCAATTCGGCCTTCAGCTTGTAGTTTGCCCCAAAACTCCATCGCTCTTTGAAAGAGTTGCAATGCCTGTTGTTCCCGTCCGATAACCGGACGATTCCATCCCATAAAAATTACTCGATCTGCCATCTTATACCTCCTTGTGATTTTAACGTTTGTTTACAAAATTGGATGCTTTTTGGCGTTAGTCCTTACAAGGCAGCTGATTTGCCAAACTACTGCTGCCAACGCCGCTTAACGTATCCCTCCTTTCGATGATATTAGGTTAATAGAGCTTACCAACCCCAACAATGATATTTGAGACTCCCAACAGAGCGAAACAAAGTTCTCTTAGGAGCCAGACAGGCACAATTTGAGGGGTTTCTCCAGGGAATTTTTGCCTAATTATCAATTAGGTTAAAGTTTATGGGAAACGATAATATATTCCTGTGTAGCATAAATTCAGAAGCAGGGACCGCTCAGCTCGTAGATCAATAAAGGAATCCAGGTTTCATTTGAGAATGAAATGAGATTAAGGAGAATATGTATTTTATCTGAATAATAGAATTATTTTTAGGTGATGTAAATAGCTAATTGTCTTTATTTTCAATATGTTACATTGTGGTATATAAATCTAATTATGGTTAAGCGTCAATTAAATGTATAATGCATATCTAATTTTTGGATGATTTGGGAAAATGTAGAGGTGTCTTGGGGGTTTCTGGCCAGAAAACCAAATATCACGGAACCTGAGATACATTGAGAATATCACTAAAACGGGAAACTTGTGATATCATCCTCATTTTTGACGATATCACAACTTTTTTATGGCTTTAAAAACCTTTGATTAGTTGGAGATATTGCAAGTTTTGTAGAACGCCTATTTATGTGATTTTTGCAGATGGTTCAAAAGGTGTTTGCCTTGGGGTATGTTTACAGTATCTGCAAAATACGACAACGCAGATACTTGGTTTTTATTGTTGATATCTGCAATTTGGGCTGAGTTGCGATTAGTTGGAGATATCTGCAATTTTGAGACTTGAAAATATTTAAAATTACCAAGAGATATATGCATTTGAACTGTGGACTGCCCCTAAAACCAAATCTACCATACCACGACCTCAACTACTCAGTGCTCATCGGTTCATTTTTTCATAAAAACAAAAGGACACCCCTCTCTAATAGAAGGATGCCCTTTTTACTCGGAAACGAAAGTTAAATCTTGGTGACATTTGCAGCGGATGGACCTTTTTGTCCTTGCTCTATGTCAAAGGAAACTTGGTCGCCCTCATTGAGAGATTTAAAACCGGCTGCGTTCATTGCTGAAAAATGAACAAATACATCCGGTCCGTCTTCCTGCTCAATGAATCCGAACCCTTTTTGGTCATTAAACCACTTAACAGTTCCATTAGTCATAATAACATTCTCCTTTCTTAAAATTTTCAACGTCGCAAACTGGAGGATGCCACTTTGACAAATGGATTGTTCCTTCAGAAAGAAACCGTCCCGATTTTATAAGGCAGGACTTAATTGATTGGGTGGAACATAACCCTTCTTTGGGCCAACAGCAAGCTAATTATTGATCTTTTTAAACGGAATACTCAGATCAGGTTATTTCAAAACCTTTGATATCTTGCCAGAAACCCAAATATCACCCAAGTACCGATATATTGAGAATACCTGAAAAATACCAAAATTACAGATATGCCAGAATATCACAACATTTTTACTGTAAGTTTTACAGTAATCCAAAATTACTGATAGAAACATTAATGCGCCACTGCTGCAAGAAATTTTTTTTCGTAGTCAGATGATCTGATGTGAACGATAAAATCACTATCAACCTTTTGCGAATGCTATGACGTCTTTTGTTGTCATGCATTTACCGCCTATTCCCCAATCACCGCTTTTTACCTCTTCTACCAGAACCCAAGTTGATCGACGCATTTTTTCGCCTTCGATGGAGACCATGGTGTCAGTAACTTTTTGAATCATTTCCTGTTTCTGCTCTTCATTGAAAACACCCTCTATTACTTTTATATTGACCAATGGCATGTTAACACCTCCATTTCTGCTTTGCAGCAGCGGCGCATTATCTTAAGGGTTCTGAAACTGGTGATATATTGAGATAATCTGTATAAAACCACGTCTTTGAAAACCTGTGATATCATAAAATATCACAAATTACCCCAAACTGCAGATACGTAGATGTAATCACAAAAATCTAAGATCTTCAAAAATCAGAAATAATTTTATCAATAATAATTCAGATATGTTTACAATATCTGAAAATATGAGGACGCCAGATACTTGGTTTTTATTGTTGATATCTGCAATTTAGGCTCAGTTGCGATTAGTTGGAGATACCACATTTTCTAATACTGCAAATAAGCCCGTGTTGATAGCAGATAATTGCAATCCCCCCAATCAGATGGAGACATAATATTTAAAGCGATGCCATCCTACATTACTTCAATCCTGCCTGGCGCAAGGCGCCAATGAATCGGTCTTTATCGTCTTGATTTTTATACCTCAAGCTCTTTGACCACTTATCAAGAGAGAACTGAGGATCTATGCGCATAATTGCTTCAGCCGCTTCACGTGCCTTCGTCTCGCGGGCGGATAAACCATAAGCTACGGTCAGGGCAATGTGTGATAATAGATCATTAGGATTACCACGGGCCGCTTTTTCACAGGCGGCGATTCCTTTTTCATACTGGCCAGAAAATGAATAGGCCAGGCCCAACTGGTATAAGGTAGAACGCATGGGAAAAGGATTGAGACGGATGGCCTTCTCATAAAACGGCACAGCTTCCTCCCACCTCCCCGCATATCTTAGGGTACTTCCTAAATACCTATGGGCATCAGAACTGCTGGGATGAAGAACCACCGCCTGCTCACATTGGGCAATGCCCTCCTCATATTGACCGATATTTGCATATAGCATACCTAAAAAGCCGTGGGCCCCGGCTAAAGAGTCATTCAGGGCAATGGCTTTCTTTGTGAGCTTTATGGCCTTTGCCATGGACGCTTTCGGAGATTTACTTGTACCGTATATCATATCCAAAAAGTGGGTCCCACCCAAGAGGCTGTATGCTTCGGCTAACGCCGGGTCCATTGCAATGACTTCTTCTAATATCTTCCGGGCCAGGGCATTACTTTCCTTGTTGTACTTTTTTATCTGTTCACCCGCCTGCAAGAATTTCAAATAAGCCTCAAGATTATCAGTGATTTTATAACCTATACGGGCTCTATCCCCCTGCGTTAGCTTAACTTGAAGAGCCGTTATGATCTGAATCGTAATCTCGTCCTGGAGGGCAAATATGTCTTCCAAATCCCGATCGTAGCGTTCCGCCCACAGGTGATGCCCTGTTGTGGCATCAATGAGCTGGGTTGTGATTCGCACGCGATCTTCTGATCTCTGTATACTGCCCTCAAGGACATAGCGCACCCCCAGTTCCTCTGCGACCTGTTTGACCTTAACCGGTTTGCCCTTGTAAGTGAATGTCGAGCTGCGAGAAATTACGAACATCTTTGGCACCTTGGAAAGCCCGGTGATGATTTGCTCTGTTATTCCGTCACTGAAATACTCATCCTTAGTATCCCCGCCCACGTTGACAAAGGGAAGCACAGCAATAGAGGGCTTGTCTGGCAAAGGAAAGGCCATTTTCTCAATAGCGGCAGGCTCAATCGCGGGTGGACGGAAATAGAAGTTCCAGATTGCCCATGCCCCAGCTAACACAACAAGGACCACAACAGCAGCCAAAGCTGCCTTCTGCCAGCGTCTTGGCCCTGCCTTTTCCTCTTTTATCACGGGGGCTGCAGCCTCGGGGCCAATTCGCATCCGATACACCCGAACTGGCTCCTTAATGTTCTTGACTGTATGCTCGCCCAGGGACTCATAGCTTAGAGAGAGCTTGTTCTTGATGCTGTCATAGACTGTGCCGGAGATGCAGATTCCTCCTCCCTCAGCTATTCCTTCGACACGAGCCGCAATGTTGATCCCATCCCCGTAGATCCGCTCTTCCTCCTGGACTACATCTCCAAGGTTAATGCCGATTCGAAATTCCATCCTGCGGTTTTCAGGCAACTCAGCGTTCCTAACCCTGAGTTCCTCCTGGATCTCCACAGCACAACGCACCGCATCAACCACACTTAAAAACTCAGCCAGAAGGTTGTCTCCAGGGGAGTCTACCACTCGGCCTCGGTGTTTTTGAATGAGTGTGGACATCAATTCTCGATAGGCTGTTAAGGTTCGGATTGTTGCATCCTCATCCTCGCCCATGAGACGGCTGTAACCTTCAACATCTGCGCTGAGGATAGCGGCGAGCTTACGTTTAAAACCTTCTTCTGCCATAGTGGCACCCCCCTTTTTGAGGTTTCAAACAAAGAAACTCAGTATGTGGATTGTTCGAAGGAAATAAAAAATCAGATTGGGAATCGAAATGGATTCTGGAAATGGAGAACCGGTTCAGGTCAGTTGGAATAGGAGATTCAGAAATAGTTTCTGTGCATTTATACCCAATTCTGTGGGATTTAGTCAATCATAATCGAGGATTCCGTCAGGTCGTGATTTATTGAGATAACCTGCAGAAAACGACACCTCCGAAAACCTTTGATATCATAAAATATCACAACTTACCCCAAACCTGTGATTAGTAGATGTAATCACAAGTATTAGGTACCGTCCGGCAGACGGTATTGAATCCAGTATTTAATCCTTTGATCCCGCTTCGCTGAGTCAAGGTTCTGACGGCATTTGCATATCTTGTTCTTATTGGATTGCTTTGTCCGGCAGAGCGGACACTCTGCTAAGATTGCCATGATTTCACCCCCTTTCGGTGGTTTTTAAATTCAATGATCTTGCCTGAGTCAAGCTGTTTAGCGATAGCTTGACGGGTTTCATCTGATAGTTTCGCGCTGCCGTTTATAAAACTTGACAGGATAGCCTCTAAGGAATGAATCAGACCCTTCCCGGAAAGTGCGTCTCTGCTCAGCCCGTCCTCATGGGCAAGGACAAACAGCGTTTTCCACGGCAAGGGGCGAGGCGCTTTCCATGTTAGCGTGAAATCGTTTTGCAACTTTAATTCAATGGTAAATTTTGAGTCCTCATCTAAATAAATCTTAGCCTCTCCCGCTATTGATTCCGGCATGGTTCACCCCTTTTCAATTTTGCCCAAATATCAATTTAAAAATCCATTCGGAACATTTTGCGGCATAATTTGTAAGAAAAGATGGAAGCAGGGCCGGATAAAAGACCAATAAAAAAAGCAATAACAGGTGCAAAATTAATATTGAGCTAACTACCAAATAAATCTTACTCGCTATCCTTTTTGATCCGATAACCTTATAAATCAAAAACACAATAAAGCATAAAATTAAAAGGACCACTATGAATCCGAAAATTTCAAAGATAGCAATCATATCCCCCCGCCTGTTTAATCGTTTTTCGCTTTCTTATACTTTGCAAATAGTGTCTCTTGCTTTTTATTGAGTTCTATCAATTTGTTGCATTGGTCAACCATCATCTTTCGCGCTTTATCGGGATCTGTTTTCTCAAGCTGTTTGATATTTTCGTCTTCTGGTTCCATACTTTTGATTGCATCCTCTATCTTGAGGAGCTCTTTAATTATTTTCTGTCGGTCCATGGTCCATCCTTTTGTTTCTTTGGTCTCCCCGGTTTGCGGACCCTCACTAAATCGAGATCTTCAAAAAGGATCACCCAGTCCCGGCCTACCTTCTGAGCGGGGAGTCTACCCACTTTGATTAATTGCCTTATACGGGAATGGTGGACTCCGAGAATTTGAGCGGCTTGTTTAGCTGATAACAATTTCATTTGTTGGATTCTGTTTGCTGTGATTGATAGGAGATAAAACTATCTCATATAGAAGATAGTATGTCAAGCAATTAATGAATGCTTATATCTATCTGAATTTGCTGTGATATTTTGCAATCGCTTGCAAATTTGGGAGGGGAGGAAATAAGAAAAGGCAGAGCCATTTGCTGACCCTGCCCCTTGTGATATGTTTACAGTATCTGAAAATATGAGAACGCAAGATACTTGGTTTCTATTGTTGATATCTGCAATTTAGGCCCACCTGTGATTAGTTGGAGATACATGTATGTAATACGGTAATCCAAGATTGCTGGTTTTTATAGCAGGTATTCAAATCCCCGCTAAATTCAAAATTTATGTGAAAAAAAGGGCAGCGCCATGATGGCGCTGCCCTCTATGGTTAGTTATTTCCTCCCAGCACGTGAATTTCAATCGATTACCCGGTTAAGCTCTTTATCGTTTCATTCACTTGGCTTTCTGTGGCAATAGGGTAAACTTTAAAAGTACAAAGTGGCACATATTGCTGGAGGCCGTTCATCACCTCTACCTCAGTGCCTTCATTGACAGTATATCCGCCACCTTCACCAAGAAATGCTCCCCAATCCTTTAGTAGTCCTTTTTCAAAATCTTGCCTGACCATAGCCATCAACATACCCCAACCCTCTCCTCGTTCTTTTGGAT
>PVMK01120650.1_pt1 | contig 10192 bp, 12 predicted proteins | sample 1853481 | NCBI WGS metagenome assembly PVMK01 (sample SAMN08533507, study PRJNA380276) | Marine sediment metagenome, whole genome shotgun sequencing project.
GTCTCCGGTCTTTTTACCTTAGATGTTTTTCTTTGCCCTTTCATTTGTTTTCAACATATTCGTTTCGTACGGCTATCCTTGTGCCGGCCGTGATATCTCAATATTTTCTCGCATCACAGATATCTGTGATACCATTTAAACTACACCGCTCATAAAACAAAAACGGGCGATAGCCCGTTTGGTTTAATATTAGGTAGATCTTTTGTTTGATAGAAAAACTTTAACTGTTCATGTCAATAACCATCAGGAAAAAAGTTAACTCCAAGCAACATATACCTATACAAAAGTTCTACCTCAAAACGACCTTTTTAAAGCAAAAGGCGGGCTTTTTATGGAGCGGGCAACGAGATTTGAACTCGCGACTCCAAGCTTGGGAAGCTTGTACTCTACCACTGAGTTATGCCCGCCAAAAAATGTAAAATAAGATAAAAAATGGGCCTTGTCAATATATTTCAATAATTAATTTGAATTCAGGAATGAACTTCATTATGGAAACTAGCTTATGAGGTTGCGAATGCTCTCGAGTTTCGAACGGATCTCATCGAGTGTTATTTTTTCAATCTTTTCCTTTCTATCAGCGCTTTTGGATTTTAAATGTTGTTTGGCTCCTTGAATCGTAAACTTTTTTTCATAAAGGAGATGCTTGATTTTCAATATCAGCTCAATATCCCTTTTTCGATACAGTCTTTGGCCTGATGACGTTCGTTTTGGGCGTATTCTTTTGAACTCCGTTTCCCAGAACCGAAGAACATATGCCGGAACTCCCAATATATCACTGACCTCTCCAACCTTAAAGTATAGCTTGTCCGGAAATTCTTTCTTAAAAGACGTATCGTTTGCCATTTTGTAAATGTTTTTTTAAAAGTTATATGAAGATTCTAGCTATTATATAATAATGGTTAGATGGTTGGCAAGGTTGCATTATACTCATTTACAAGTTTTGCCGTGATGTTTTTATGAATGTGGTTGACCCTATCATCTTCCAAGGTTTCGTTGAAAGATAGGTATGTTATTCTAAATGAAATGCTCTTTTTCCCCACAGGAATGGGCGGACCTTCAAATACGGCAAACAGATGTAAATGTTCCACGAGATTTTCATCAAGCATTTCAACACTTTCGAGGATATTCGACGCTTCGATATCCCCATCAACAATTAGGGTAATATCTCTTGATGTCGACGGAAATTTCGAAAGCGAACGGGCTGATTTTAGCCTCGGTATTCTGGCGATGAGATCATCAAAGTTAAGTTCAAAGATAAAGGCGGTTTGCTTTAAATTATAATTCGTTAAAACGCGAGGATGTAATTCTCCGATAAGGCCGATAAACATTTGATCTAAAAATATCTGTGCTGAATAGCCTGGCCTGGTGTAAAAGCAAGATTCTGGAGGCATTCGGGCAAATACCGCGTTAGAGATGCCAAGATTTCTAAAAAGTTCTTCCACAACGCCTTTTAAATCATAAAGGTCACAATTAAATTCTTTGGCATACCAGGTCAGATCGGATCTTGCGCCTGTCCAAAGGCCTGCCAGCATTTCAACTTCATTCGGTTGAGCATCCTTTTCATCGGTGTTAAAGAAGACGTTGCCTATCTCGAACAGTTTTAAATTTCGATTTTGAACCGATAAATTGAAATTCATGCTTTCAATAAGTCCGGGTATTAGTGACGTTCTCATCACTGACTGATCCTCTGTCAACGGATTGAGAATATTAACCATCTTCCTTTTTGGATCATCAGATTTCAGCTCAAGACGGTCACAAGACAATTTGTTGATAAAACTGTATGTTACCGTTTCGATAAAGCCCGTACCTGTCATGAGTCGCTTGATTCTATCTCTTGATTCGATGGTATATGAAGGTTGCCTACCTTTGGCGGGTATCATCGGAAACGTTGTTTCGATATTGTTGTAACCGTATAGTCTGGCGATTTCTTCCGTAATGTCCTCAAACCTTCTGATATCAACCCTATAGGAAGGGGGCAGAATCCGGAGCCGGTCATTTCCAATCTTTTCAACATCAAATTCAATCGATTTCAAGTAATTTTCAATATCTGTTGTTTTAAGACGAGTTCCCAGCCGACGATTTAAATCCTTTACACTACAAACGATCAGGTTGCTGGGTATCGGATGCGGATGTTCATCGATGATGCCACCAATGCGTCTGCCGCCACCAATTTCCATAATGAGTTGAGTTGCTCTTTTAAGTGCTCTGACGGTTCCGTCAGGATCGACGCCGCGTTCGAAACGGTGAGACGCATCTGTGTTTAGTCCGAGCTTTTTTGAGGTTTTTCTAATACTTATTGGATTAAAATAAGCACTTTCCAAAAGAATTCGTGTGGTAGAATCTTCAATCTCCGAATTCATCCCGCCCATGACACCTCCGATAGCAACGGGTTTTTCACCGTCGCATATCATCAGCATCTCGGGGTCGAGTGGGTGTTCCTTCCCATCTAAGGTCATAAATATTTCGCCGTCCAGCGCCTTACGAACGACGATTCTATTTTCCGCAAGACGGTCGAAGTCAAAAGCATGAAGCGGCTGGCCGGTTTCCATCATAACGAAATTCGTTATGTCAACGATATTGTTAATCGGTTTCAAGCCAATGGATAACAGTCTGTCTTGAAGCCAAAAAGGAGACGGTGCAACCGTAACTTCAAATACAAGGCTGGCAGCATATCTAGGGCAAAGTTCGGGGTCGATGATCGCAACGGAAGTATAATCCAAAATATTGTCAAATGATTCTGAATGCGGTATTTTTGGATATGTCACCTTGGTCTTTTGAATCGCTGCAATTTCACGCGCTATTCCAATAATACTAAGGCAATCGGGTCGGTTGGGTGTCAGATCTATTTCGAGTACCGCATCTGACAACTCAAGACTTTTATTGAGCGCTTCGCCTGTAGGATGGTTCCCTCCGAGTTCCATCACTCCACTGCTTTTGTCTCCAAGCCCCAATTCGGCTTCGCTGCAGAGCATGCCTTCCGACATTTCTCCATATATGGCACCTTTCTCCAGAAGGACCCCATGTGGTAAACACGTGCCCGGCATAACACAAGGGGCCATCATATCTTTTCTGATGTTGGGCGCACCACAAACAACCTGTATCGATCGATGGCCAATGTCCACCGCGCACAGTTTCAGGTTTTCGGCATTGGGATGAGATGTTATCCGATCAATTCGACCGACCACAACGGTGCCAAGATAATTATAACGATCTGAAACAACCTCGACTTCAAGCCCAACCATGGTCAGGGCGTCCGCCAGATCCTCAACATCGATGTCAACAATCGTATATTCTCTTAACCAGCTTAAACTGACCTTCATGCTAAAATTGCCTTAAAAACCTTACATCATTTTCAAAAAACTTGCGAATGTCATCAATTCCGAATTTCAACATTGCAATCCGTTCTACGCCCATTCCAAATGCAAAGCCCGTGTATCGAGCGGGATCGTAACCAACGTTTTCAAACACAGCCGGGTGAACCATGCCGGACCCGAGAACCTCCAACCAGCCGGTTTTCGAACATACTCTACATCCATCGCCTTTGCATATAACACATCGGATATCGACTTCAGCACTCGGTTCCGTAAAGGGAAAAAAGCTGGGTCTAAATCTGAGGCTGGTCTCTTCGTCAAACATCTGGTGGACAAACGTCGTCAGAATCCCTTTGAGATCACCAAATGATACCTGTTTATCCACAAGCAGGCCCTCAACCTGATGAAACATCGGGGTATGCGTCAAATCTGAATCACAGCGGTATACCTTTCCTGGGGAGATAATCCTTACCGGCGGTTTCTGTTTCTCCATGGTCCGCGGCTGAGTAGGAGAGGTGTGTGTTCGAAGAACAATTTCCTCGGATATATAGAATGTGTCCTGCATATCCCTTGCAGGATGGTTTTTAGGGATATTGAGGGCTTCAAAGTTATAATAATCTGTTTCGACTTCAGGACCCTCAGCAACATCAAATCCCAGCCGAATAAAAATGTCGCAAATCTGATGGGTAATCTGTGTAATGGGATGCAACGAGCCTTGACTAATGCTTCTCCCAGGCAGCGAAACATCAATTTGGCTATCTTCTTGATAAGATGCGGATTCAAACTGTTTCGAAGCGCTTGCAAACACGTCATCAAGGTTCTTTTTTATTTTGTTTGCCGTTTTACCTGCCTCAGGTCGCATCTTTGGGGGAAGATTGGATATATTCCTCAAATATTGCGTCACCAAACCCTTTCGGCCGAGATACTTGACAGAAAGGGTCCTAACAGCATCACTATCTGAAGCCGCTTCGAGTTCTTCCAGTGCTTTCTTTTCGATCTGTTCTATGGTTTTTGCCACGTTCTTGATCTATAGTTCGAAATACATATTGAATTTTTTTGGTCCGTATCTCTCACGAGTCGAATAATTTCTTTATGAGCCGTGCGGACTATAACTGTTCTAAAGCAAGATTGGCGATTTGAGCAAAACCGGAAGGATCAGATATCGCCAGTTCGGCCAATACTTTTCGATCGATCTCCACGTCAGCAAGTTTTAACCCGTGTATGAATTTGTTGTATGATAGATTGTTCATTCGTGCTGCAGCATTAATCCTGGCAATCCAAAGTCTTCTAAAATCGCGTTTGCGGGCTTTTCGGTCCCGATAGGAATACATGAGCGCCTTATCAAGGGCATCGGTCGCGGTGCGGAATAGTTTGCTTCTACCCCCCCGAAACCCTTTGGCCAGTTTTAATACCTTTTTACGTCGCCGTCTTGCTTTAAAACCTCTTTTTACTCGCATTTTTCTTCTCCTAACCTAAAAAATATGAATTCAGCCTAAAAACCGCTGGAGATAACCACGCTATCATTCCCTGATTGAGGATAAACAGAGTGAAGGCACTTTGACCCTCAATTAGGGGAAAAACAACATGGGGTGGTTCCTGTGAAATGCTGATCACATAGCACCGGAACTTATTAAACGATATATCATTATGATGTTAACCCGCTAATGGATTATTTATTTGGAAGTAGTAGTTTGAGTTCCTTTATATCTGACTTTTTAATGATGTGACTTTTTCTTAACCCTCGTTTACGTTTGGTTGTTTTCTTGGTTAAAATATGACTTGCATGTGATTTTGCAAAGACGAATTTGCCTGTACCGGTTTTTTTAAACCGCTTGGCAGCAGCTCTATTTGTTTTTATTTTAGGCATGTTGCATTTCCTCCATTCAAACATCGATGGCGTGAGCCAAAGGCAAAACGGACCCACGCCATCCTTAAAGGGACTTAAAACCACACAGTTAGCGTAACTTCTCAAAAAGTTAGGGTTGATTTCATATGTGCGGGCTTCAGGCTTTTTCTTCCCTCCGGGGGGTAGGCCCTACGGGCCGGAGGCCAGTCGATATCAATCTTGTCTTAGCCGCGTGCCCCAATATTTATGATTTGGGCTTCTTTTCTGCAAAACCAAATCAGTTTTTAAAAAAAATCATAAATATTGGGGCACTGGGTAACGTTGTAGTAAACGAAAAAGATATCTCCTTTCATAAAAAACCTGAAGCCCTTTTGCCCGAAGTTTTTGAGAGCGCACCAGTTATCCGTCTAACATGTTGTAATTGAACAATTTGTTGCCACTTGCAGGGTGAAAGTGTTCATGCCCAATTATTTTGAAAATTGCTTGGGTGATAACACCATAACCATTGTGCGACCATCAAATCTAGGCGGTTGTTCTACCGCGGCAATTTCTTCGGTTTCTTTAACAACCTTTGCGAGCAGATCTTTGCCTAGCTGGGAAAGTGTAATTTCGCGGCCCCTGAAAACGACAGTTACCTTGACTTTGCCCTTTTTCTCAATAAACTTTCTAATATGGCCGATCTTGGTCTGCAGATCATGATCACTGGTCTTTGGGCGTATCTTTATTTCTTTAAGCTGAAATGTTGTTTGTTTCTTTTTCGCCTCCTGTTTCTTTTTGGTCATCTCATACTTGTAGCGCCCGTAATCCATTATCTTGCAAACAGGAGGTGAAGCATTAGGTGAAATTTCGACCAGATCAAGACCAAAATCGTTAGCAACGGCAAGGGCTTTATAGGTAGGAATTACCCCTATCTGATTGCCGTCGGGGTCTATGACTCTAACCTCTTTTGCCTTAATATTTCTGTTTATGTTTGTTCTATCCGATCTGTTCGGCCGGTTTGTACGTCTTGATATAGCTATCCTTCACCTCCTAAGCGTTCATTTTGTTGCCATCTTCAGAGATCTTTGACAAAAATCTTTTATTGTCCAATCTCTGCGTTATTTTCCGATTTCTATCCATCTAAAAAGATCTCATTCCCTGTTAAAACGATCTTGAAATATATAACAACACTAATAAATGCAAGAAAAAAATGCAAGAAAATAAATCTAAGCCCCTTTGTTTCCCTTTTATGCCCCTTCTTCATTTTGTCAGTGTTAAATCAATTATCGTATCTTTCTGATTAAGCGTATATTCAGCCAGGAGGCTCCCCCGCCAGTAAGCATTCGAAGGATTTTGGAAAAATGTCTTAAATAGTTTCAGGCTTTCTTTTCTCAAAATGTTCGAAACAACCACCATCTGCCGATGTTTATACAAAGACGCCAGTTTTGAAACATCACAGCTCGTGCCCCCACCCATAACGTCTTCATAGGCATAGACGATGTGGTTAATGTTGCTAAGCATCGATGCTCCCAAGCACATCAAGCAGGGCTCTAATGTCGTAAATAGGGTTATTTTATTTTCGCCAAAGTTCATCTTGAGATCGCTCAGGCGTTTTAATGCGATCATTTCGGCATGGTTGATTTCGTCAGGGAAGTCGCCTGAAGTACCTTTTCTAGAACCTGTTACTATAATTTTGTTTTGGCAGGCAATGACGCAGCCGACCGGAAATTCTCCCTTAGATAGCGCCTTTTTTGCCTCGCCCAGAGCTTTTCTCATAAAATACTCATAATCCATGACGTTATCCTAATTGTATGCTTTCCGAAACGTTTACAACCTGCAGATCGTATCATCGCATGGACAACTGCCATCAATTTCAAATGCATAAACAATCCTCGATTCCATTTCAGCCTGCCGGGCCGATATTTGATTAAACGACGTCTGCTTTACCATTTCAATCAGTTGGGATTTTTCAGGTATGGATTCAAGGCCAGATGAAATAACATTTCCGGTTGCGCCTTCAACGATCTCGGCATTCTCACCGTTTGTAACCACAACAATCGGAACCTGATAAGATGATGCCAGTCTCGATAATGCGAGGGCACAGCGGCGTCGGGTGACCAATGAACCCGGCCCATATTTGATAATCATACCGGTCCTGCCGGAGAGCACTACTTTAAAATCGATTTTAACCTTCGCCTGCTTGTTTTCAGCCTTTACCAGAATGTCACAACGAGGTTCGATTTCCTGTTTAACATATCCCTTATTTTCTACAAGCAGACGTGCCAGCTTCTGCCTGTATCTTTCGTCGTGAGTGTCCTGAATTGTTTCACTGGTGATAAAATCGACCAACTCTCCGAGGATGAGATGGTGGCTTTGTGTTGGTTTCATTTAATTCATTATGAAAAAACGGTTCTTCTTATGAGCACCTCAAATATCACTTTACATTTTAATCGGCGTGTGAAAAAACTGCAACCCAATGAATATCCGCGAAGAATTTGAAAAACGTGAGAAGGGATTTATTTCTTCATTTGGTTGTATTAGCGCCGAATCTAAAGGTCGAATGCGTCCGGAACCCCCCTGTCCCATCCGAACCGTCTTTCAAGTGGATAGAGACCGAATCGTATATTCCGATGCATTTAGGCGGTTGAAATATAAAACCCAGGTGTTTCTAACCCCCCTGAGCGATCAATATAGAACCCGTCTTACCCATACACTTGAAGTTGCTGAAATAGCAAGAACTATTGCACGCGCCATGCGTCTAAACGAAGATTTGGTCGAAGCCATCGCCTTGGCCCATGATTTGGGACATACCCCTTTTGGGCATGGCGGCGAGACGATTCTTCAGGAAATCTATTCACCTGATTTTTCTCATAAAGGGCAGAGCCTCCGGGTTGTTGATGTGCTTGAAAATAACGGTTTGGGCCTCAATCTGACCGATGAAGTTCGAGACGGCATCGCAAAGCACTCCAAGGGTTATGGAAAGATTATTCCCGATGACCCTTTTGAAAGAGCTTCTACCATTGAAGGAAATGTGGTTCGGATTGCGGATATTATGGCCTATCTGAACCATGATTTGGATGATGCGATTCGAAGTGGCGTGGTCACCCCTGATCAGGTCCCGGCTTCATGTACCCATATTTTGGGACGGACGCATTCGGAACGTGCCATTACCATGATAAAAGATCTGGTGTATTCGACACATGTTCGCGACAATGATCTCATTCTTCAAATGAGTGATGAAATTTATGACTCCATGACCGAATTGAGGCATTTCCTTTACGAAAATGTTTATCGTTCGCCTAAGGTCCATAATGAATTTGTAAAAGCAAAAAAGATCCTGTCCGAGCTGTATGCCTATTTTCTGGATAACGATGATATGCTTCAAAAAAAGCTAAAAGAAATCGGCATATCGGGGTGCAATCACCAGCATCAGACCAAAGAGAGAACCGTTTGTGATTTTATTGCCAGTATGACCGACCGATATGCACTGACCCTCTATGAAAAAATCTTTTTTCCTTCACCACATTTTTAACATATGGACCCGCGATCCAGTCTTCAGCATCTCTTATTGAATATCGAATATAAGACCTACGCGTCGTTTTTAGACCGGTTAAAAACCATTTTTACCGCTATGGACAAAACCTACCGGAAAGTGTCGGACCACTACGGGTTTCATTGCACGGGATGCGAAGGCAGTTGCTGTTTTACCCGTTTTTATCATCACACCCTTTTGGAATATTTTTTTATCCGTGAAGGATACAAGGCGCTCGGTTATGAAAAACAGGGTGAGGTTGCGCAAAGGGCTCAGGATGTTTGCCGGAAAACCGACCAGGCCGACGAAAACGGACAACCGGCGCGCCTCATGTGTCCGCTTAATGTTGACGGTTTGTGCCTGACGTATGCGAATCGCCCCATGATTTGCAGACTGCACGGCATTCCACACGAACTCCACGGGCCCAGCGGTGGCGTGATGCAGGGCCGAGGCTGTGATGTCTTTTACCAACAATGCTTCCAAAATGAGCTTTTCACGTTTGACCGGACGCCGTTTTACGTGGAAATGGCCAACCTGGAAGGAGAACTAAGACAGACCGTCGGAATGACGCAAAAGATCAAGATGACCATCGCGCAGATGATTGCGACATTTCACTTTTAACCCGTAACCTTTTACATAACATTATCATGAAAACCATCGATGCTGACAATATAGACCAGTTGCCGGGGATAAAGCTTGAATCGGATGACACGTTTTGTTTTCAATGCTATCCGGGGATTGCCTGTTTTAATCGATGCTGCCGCAACCTCAATTTGTATCTATACCCGTATGATGTGATCCGGCTCAAAAAGAGGCTCAACATCTCTTCAGATCAGTTTCTGGATCAACACACCGATATCATTTTACGTGATATCGATTGTTTCCCGGAAGTCCTTTTGCGCATGTCTGACCATAAAAAAAGAACCTGTCCGTTTTTGACCAAAGCGGGTTGTTCGGTCTATCCGGACCGACCGGATACCTGCAGAACCTTTCCTGTGGAGCAGGGGGTTCTTTTTCATGCCGAAACCCAAGAAACCGAGCTCGTTCACTTTTATCGCCCGCCGGATTTTTGTATGGGACAGCATGAAAAGAAAAAGTGGACCATACCATCCTGGATCAAAGATCAGGATGCCGCCCTGTATAATAAAATGACCGTTCGCTGGTCCGAACTCAAGCGTCTGTTTCAAACAGATCCATGGGAAGGTCAAGGCCCCAAAGGCCCCAAAGCCAAGATGGCGTTTATGGCCACCTACAATATTGATCAATTCCGCGATTTTCTGCTCAAGAGCACCTTTTTAAAGCGGTATAAAGTAAAGTCTGTGCGCTTGAAGAAAATCAAAAAAGATGATGTGGAGTTGATGAAATTCGGTTTTGCGTGGGTGAAATTTACCATCTGGGGGATTGAGACCAAATATTTCAAGCTCAGGTAATCTTGTCTAAATTGAACCATTCAGGTACAATTTAAAACCCTCAATTTCTTTCTATTTCAAGTCGGCTTCATAAATTAAAGTCCTTTGAAAGCTA
>PVMK01169005.1_pt1 | contig 10192 bp, 14 predicted proteins | sample 1853481 | NCBI WGS metagenome assembly PVMK01 (sample SAMN08533507, study PRJNA380276) | Marine sediment metagenome, whole genome shotgun sequencing project.
CTAAGCATAATAAAACATGAAACTGAATTTCCCGAAGGTAAAGACAAATCATAGTTACTCTTTGGCCTTATGATTAGGGTTTCATGACTATCAGAAGTCATAAAAAAGGTGTGATTTTCTTCGTCCCAAAAGTGATCAGCTAGATAATGTCCTAATTGTGATGCAAGGTATAGATATTTTGAATCAGGATAAATCTCAAAAACATCAAGCAAGGCATTTACAAAATATGAATAATCTTCTAGATATCCATCGATTTTTGCGGTACCATTTTTATAAGTTCTTAACAATTTACCATCAACAAGAAGATTTTTTTTTCAATAAATGTAATACAGTTTTTTGCAGTATTAAGATAATTTACATCCTCAGTAACACGATACCCCTTTGCAAATGCTGTAATCATTAAAGCATTCCATGATGTGAGGATCTTGTCATCCAACCCCGGAGAAATACGTTTAGAGCGGACATCTAGTAGTTTTTTAGAACATGAAGAGATAATTTCTTTAACTTTATCTTCTGTTATTCCAAAATTAAATGCTACAGTGGAGATGTTAATATTATTACATAAAATATTTTTCCCTTCCCAGTTTCCTCCATCAGTTACATCGTAATATAGGCAAAATAGTTCTGCATCATCTCCGAGAATATTTTTTATTTCACTTTTACTCCAGACATAAAATTTTCCTTCCTCTCCTTCAGAATCAGCATCATAGGCAGAAAAGAATCCTCCTTCAGAAGATGTCATTTCACGGGAAACAAAATCCAGTGTTTTTCTGAGAATATCAAGGTAAAAAGGATCCTTTGTTATCTGATATGCTTCAGAATAATTTACTGGAATCAATGCATTATCATAAAGCATCTTCTCAAAATGTGGTACTAGCCATTTAGCATCTGTAGAATACCTATGAAATCCTCCACCGATTTGATCAAAAATTCCTCCCTTTGCCATTTTGTTTAGGGTTTTTAGGCCAAATTCGTTGAATTTTGAGAGTCCAGAAAGTTTTGCGTACCGGAACAAAAATGAGACGTTGGCAGCATTAGGAAATTTTGGGGCCCCACCAAATCCACCATAAGAGAAATCACCCATTTGAAATAAGTTCATAGCTGCTTCATCTAGCAAAAGTCTTTCTAATTTTGTTGGAACTTTGATTGTCTCTGTTTTTTGTAATGCCTCTAGGAAATTGTTTGCAGTTTTTTCAATATCTTTTGGTTTTTCTTTCCATGCTTGTGATAACTGTCGAAGAATACTTCCAAATCCAGGACGACCATAGGAATCCAAAACAGGAAAATAAGTTCCTACATAGAATGGCTTTTGATGCGGTGTAAGAAAAATGCTCAAAGGCCAACCTCCTTGTCCGGTAGATATTTGACAAACTTTTTGGTAAATATCATCAATATCTGGTCGCTCTTCTCTATCTACCTTAATGTTTACAAAATTTTCATTCATAAATTTGGCAACATCGTCATTTTCAAATGACTCGTGAGCCATCACATGACACCAATGACACGCACTATAACCAATACTAAGAAAAATTGGTTTGTTTTCATCCCGTGCTCTTTTTAGTGCATCATTATTCCATGCAGACCAATGAACAGGATTGTGTGCATGTTGAAGTAAGTAGGGGCTAGTCTCGTTTGCAAGTTGGTTTTGTGTCACGTTACAACATATTCTTTTCACTATTTGTATCTAATTGAAATCTTAAATCTAAAGAATGGATCTTCCTTCCTCTAACTCGTAAAGTCTGACGTTAATTTTTCCCAGAAGTTTTAATTTTGATTTATGGGCTTTTTTGTTGTGACTGTAATCTTTTTTTTCAACTAGTTTTTCTAATCTTTTCAATTGTGCCACAGAAAGTTTATTGAATTCTTGCTTTGAGTTTGTAATTAGTCGTAATAGAGCCACACGTTCACGATCCTCAGGAGTTATTTTTTCAGGCATAAACTAGGTACCTATTTGACATATATTTTTCTAATGAATTCATATTCGGTAACATATCAAGAAGGATAGTGGTGCCTAAAAAAATTGTTTTAATAATTTTGGAAATTTCTGAGATTAAATAAATTGTTATTCGAATAACCCTTCAACAATCATATCATGAAATAAGGCAATTTTATGATAAAGATATGCCAAATCTTGAGGCAATAAACCCGCTTCGTGTTCGCTTACCCAATAGTTTGCAAAAAGATTGATTACTATTCCTGTGAAAAGACCTAGGACGTATTCTCTGGAATTTTTAACATCAAATGAATCATGTAATTCACCTGTCTCTCCAAGTTCTCTAAACATTTGTTTTTGATTTATCATATTTACAACGATTGCCTTAATGGTAGCTTCATCTTTTTCAGTCCAATTACCTTTTCTAGACATTTTTTCTCTTCAAGATTTGGTTCCTTATACACCTTCAAATTATTAATTTGTAAAAAATATGTAAAATAGAGTAGTAAAATTTTAACAATGTTAAAATTTCATTGGAAAAAATAGACCCGTATGGAAAAAATGCGAGCAATGGTTCTATCTGAATGTGCTCCAATTGAAACAAACCCTCTAAAGTTGACAGAAATTGATAGACATGAAATTAAAAAACAGAATGAAATTTTAATCAAGATCGAGGCATGTGGTGTATGTCATTCGCAATTACATGGAATTGAAGGAGATTGGAAGCATCTCGGAATACCACCTACGCTCCGACAGTGCCAGGTCATGAATTAGTAGGTAAAGTGGTTGAAATCGGAAAAGAGGTTACAAAATTCAAAGTAGGAGACAGAGCAGGGATAACTCCCCTTTTAGAAGCATGTAAGAATTGCCAATATTGTAAAGATGGAAAAGAGTATCTTTGTGAATCCTCCATAATTACCGGAGAGTCCTCAAGGGTGGCTATACGGAATACATTACAGTTGTACAAGATTTTGCAACAAAGGTGCCTGAAAATATGAAGCCTGAATATGCAGCTCCTTATTTTGTGCAGGCATTACGGCCTTTAAAGCAGTAAAGGCAGCACAGCCACAACCACACAAAAAGATTGGCATTTTTGGTATTGTTGGGCATATGGCAGTGCAATTTGCAAAAGTTGAAGGATGTGACGTAATTGCATTTTCTAGGAATCAAAATCATCTTGACGTTGCAAATAGATTGGGGGCCACTGATAGCATGGTGTTTTCGGCAAATCAAGAAAATTTTCTAAATGAAATAAAAGATAAACATGGAATGCTCGATGCTGCAATCGTGTTTGCACCATCGGATGTGGTAACTGACACCGCAATAAAGTCAGTAAAGAAAGGGGGAACAATTGTAATTGCAACAATAGGAGAAAAGCTGTCCTTTATTGCATTTGAAGAAAAAACAATTCGTGGAACTCTCATAGGATCAACTAAAGATATGGAGCAAGTAATCAAGATATGTGATGAGGAAAATCTTGAAGTAATTTTTGAAACATATCCTTTAGAAAAAGCTAACGAGGTTCTAAAAAAATTAAAAGACTCGCAAATCGAAGCGAGGGCAGTTTTAATTCCATAACCTAAACTTCTGGCTTAAATAATGGGAAGGAATAGATTTTGCATGAATTGCCGTCTTTGCCATCATACAGATGAGGCACATGTATCCTCTGAAGAAGATAAATCTCTGATGGGAGTTGGAAAATGTAAAATTCCAACATGTACTTGTCAACAGTATGTAGATCCTATTCAAAAGATAGACGAAGACTTGTTGTGACCACAATTCATATATCAAATTAGTTTTATCCAAAATATGAAAAAACATGCTCCCTCCGAGGAGATGAAAAAAGACCTAGATAACCTATTGTCCAAACTCAATGCCATGGAGATAGTAGCAAAAGATGAATTTCAGAAAAATTCTATTAAAGTTCAAAGAGCACTAGTTGAAGGTCAGATTCATTCAATTAATGAATTTGAGCATTTGAAAAAGGCAATTGATTTATTGATGTTGCAATTATTTGAAGTTCAAAACAAAACAAGGTCATGAATTTAATCGTGTGTCGCTAAGGCCACAACCCGTACATTTTAGAATTGTAGTGTTTTCAAGTACTCTTTCTATTTTCATATGGTGTCCGCAACAGGGACAGGGAATTTTTTCTTCAGATTCATCTGAATTTTCTATAGAATTGTTTGTAGATGCTGAATCGGGTTTAGAACTAACGACATTATCTGGTTGTTTGTTTGTTATATCACTCTCATTACAGGTAGGACGATAATGAAGAAGAATTTTTTTAATAATACTCTTTCTTTCGGATTCATTTGATTCAAACATTGGTAAAATAGCAAGATAAAGTGAATCCTCAGATCCCGCTTTTTGAATCCAGCATTTAAAATTTGAATTATTCACAAAAAAATTTTTATCGTCTGTTTTTTCACAATCAGAAACATAGGTAATGTTAAAGGAGTCTTTATTTCTAGAAAAAATAAGATATACAACTTTTTCCATTGGAGGCCCCCATTCATCTAGCCTTATTGGTCCCAGAAACTCATATTGAAGAATTTGAATACTCACTGAATGTTGTACGGTTTCCTATCTTTTCTTTTTTTCTAAGAATGTACTATTATTTGATCGAAAATCTAATGCTTGAAAAGAATAAATTCAAGGATAGCGGTTTTTCGGGTAATGAAGGAGCCGCATCATCATGCCAAGGCAGGGTATGGAATGATTCTCGTTGCAGCCAGTCTTACAGCAATTGCATTTATTGCTTTGGCAATTGGTGACGATGGACTTTTTGGAGATAACATGCAAAGAGCAAACACGGCTCACTTTGAGGAATGCAAAAATAATGACTTTAAAACAGAAGGATGTGAAAAATACCACGGAAGAATAAATTCTGAGATCTCTGGAATTTATGTAGATTTAGAGGAATAAATTCTAGTATCCGTTTGCAAAATCTTCCCATGTGTTAAGATTTTTTGTCAGTCTATTCATTGTAAAAAATGCACCACCAACAATTCCAGCTTGGTAAAAGGTATACAGGAAAACACCTGAAGATGTAGGATCAGAGTCTGCAAAACTTAAGGCAAGTATTGAAAAGAAAATAAAAGTTCCAACAAATGTCACAAATCTATTTAAAAATCCAGAATTCATTCCAACCATTTTCTTTGTAGCAGCTGCCATCAAAGTAATACTAGTAATAATAAGAAAGGTTACACCACCGTTAGTAGTTATGAATTCATTTAACCATGGTAAAAGCCCCCCCTCCAAAATTTCTGCTTTAGGCATAATACTTCCCCCATTCATTGCAAAATTTACAGAGCTAAACAAACCCCCAATTACAAAAAAGAACAAAAATATTTTCACAGTTGATCTTTTCAAAGGACTGCGAGTTTCAGATGGTCTTACGGCACGCTCTGTGATTCTCATCCCGTAAAGAAATCCTACTGCCATTGCAGGAATGAACATAAGATTAATCAGAATAGAAGATTGGCTATTGATTGCATTAATTTGAGGAAAAAATATCAAAAATAATAATATAGCAAGAAAAGCAGATGATAAAAACAATACAAGGTTCAAATACTTGTGATCAGGTGACTCTGAGACATCATATGTAGAGTTAAACATTTTTTGTTCTCCTAAGAAAATCATTAAAGAGTGGACCAAAAAATCATTTGGTCAATTTATCAATTCTGTTTACCCTTTTTAGTAACAAATTTCTAGAAAGGAAAATGAAAATTGGGATAGTCGTCATGGTAATAGGCATAATAATTTTCATTTTAGGTTCAATTTTTTATCTTCAGGGTGAATCAGTAGTAGGGCCTGAATCTTCTTTTATGTATGCAAACCCTGAATGGATATCTTACGGAATTCAAATTGCAGTTTCGGGATTAATTATATCAGGAACTGGTATCGTCATAAAATTCATCAAAAGAAGCTAGTCAGTAACCCGAAGTGTAATTGTACTTCGAATATCTTCTAACTTTCTAATTTTAGAGCTGATAACTTCATTCATTTCTTGAGAAGACGAGGATTCAAATTCAGCTACAATATCGTAACTCCCAAAAGTGATTAAGCGATTTTTTATTTCAGGGATTTTATCTAGTTTGAGATAAATTGATTCTTCCTCCCCTATTTTACAACTTGTCAACACGTATGCTTTGACCAATTTAATTATAATTTCAAATCAACCGTAAGTTAAAGAAAACTGATTTTGAATTCTAAAACCCGGCCTTTAGAGGATCTTCTGGTTTCATTATTTCTCGCAGTAGGATCGTAGCAAAGGATCCTCTAGAAAGCGTAAATTCTAATGTGTTGTCATCAGATGAATAGTCAGAGCAAGAGATAACAGCTTGTCTGAAACCACCTTCGTTACTAACCTCCTGCATTTCTTTAATAAAAAAATCCTTTGGAGAAATTTTTTCAAATTCTAAAATTTTTGAAATTTGATTATCAAAACGAGTTTTTTTGTAGTAAGAGGACCCAACAAAAGGAATCGCAAGACGTTGATTTACATCTTTAATGTATTTTCCAAGTATACCATTAAAATCAAAACAAACGTCTCCTTCTTGAGGTTCAAAGAGATTCTCCCCATCTGAAGAGGCAGAACTTAGAGTGCAATTAAACAAAAATGATTGATAAGCCTGAATGTAAAATCTTCTAAGAGATAGGGGAATTTGCCTTATTGATTTTTGTGGATCATCGCTTTCTATCATTTCCCGTAGAACTATTCTCTCAATATCCATTTGTGGTGGAATTTGTTCAAGATATTTTTTATAATTTGTTTTATCGCTTAATTTTTCTCTAATCTCATTATTTTTGTTTGAATCAAAAGGGGATGTAAAGGACAAAATCATTTCTACTGCTTTATCAAAATCTCTTTGGATGATTGCTTTTCCCACTAAATGAGTGACTGGCCTTTTTGACCCAAATCTTTGATATCCATAAAAGTTTAAAATTTTACCTTGTTCTGTAAAATTTGAAAGATTATTTTTACAGTCAACAATTTTTATTTTGAAATGATTACCAATCATGTTCTTTTTTGAGAGTGGTTTTTTTACATACCCTATTTTTTCAATGGAATACTTTAAAGAAGTATAACTCTCAATTGATTTTCGTTTGTTATTAGAACACACAAATTGTTCAGTAACTGCATATGCATCCTTTAGTCCAAGTGCCTTTAATCTCAAACCTTTTTTTCTAAAAACATCTGAAATCGCATGATTGGTATCAATGTTTTTCTTTTTTAATTTGTAAACTGCATAATCACCTAATTCTGTAATTAACTTTAGAGTTTTGTCAGAAATTATTTCAGAAACCTCAAAATCTTCTGGAGCAGCCTTGATTTTCCCACCTATTCCTTTAAAATTTGTGCTGTAAACAGAGATTCCTATTTGGGAATCTAGTTTTGGAATCACGATTCTATAACAACTGTAAGGAATTTACTTACTGAGACCTCATCTGTTTGAGCTCCCAGCAGTACTTTGTATGTTCCAGGAGGAGCATTCTCAGATGCTGAAATTGTTGCTGCAATGGGCCTTGGGGCATCAAAATCTAACTGGAATGTGCGTGGCACATTAGAATCAGAAGCGACCGTCAAAAATTCATTTGTGCCTGATAATATCAAAGATACGTCAAACAAGTCTTGTGAAGTCTGAGGTGAAACTACAAAGGTCAAACCCCTTGATTGACCGGCTTTAAGAGAAATTATGTTTGATTCTAATTCAATATCCAATGGAAGCTCAATTGAGGTGTCAACTACACCAATGTTGTTTTCTACCCATTCAGTAAACCAAATCTTGTCGCCATCTACTGTAAAGTCAAAGATTTGAGCAAGACCACAATTATCTAATTCACCACAATCTCCCCAATTTGGATTCATTGAGGGAACAAAATATTCAACCAAAGATTCAGATTTTGGATCCATCACTGCAAGTCTATTGGCGGTTTGTTCATTGAAAACTAATTGTCCAAAATCGTTTGTTTCTATCCAATAGGGCCTAGAGATTGGAGTTTTGATTATACCGCTAGAATTTCCATATGTTATCAATGGGGGATCAGAGGTCATATATTGGGTAAATACTTCATTTTCAGGATTATAACTAAAGAAGTTGGAACTTGAAGTATCCACAAACCAAATTTTGCCATCATCAGTTACATCTATACCATTTGGGGTTAGTAAATTATTAGGAAGTTCCAAAACATCAATGTAATCATCCAATGGTAAAAATTGTTCACCGTTGTTTATTACTGATGAAAAGTATTTGTCTTGATAAAATTTTACCAATACTCCACCCTGCTCAGGTAACCAGTTAGTATACAAAATATTACCATCTTTATCAATTGCAAAATCACCAGTAAATGAAGCATCAAATGGAGAGGGAATGTCAAGAAAGTCCAAGTCTTCAGCAGACTGAGCAGGATTAAAGAAAGTAATTTTATTTCCGGTAAAATCATTGACAATAATTTGAGAACCAACAACTTCTAATTTTTGAGGCAAAGAATTACCCTCAACCGAGTAAACAAATCTCTGATAACTCTCATCCTGTAGAGAAAATCTCCAAATAGAATCAAAGGTTTCATCAGTATACCAAATAGAACCATCTGGAGAATAATCAATTCCCCACATCATAGAGCGCCCGTTTGGTGGCCAGCGTGGATTATCGTATTCCGTAAAGGATTCAGTATCAGGATCAAATTTTGCTAAATTTCCAGTATTGGTTTGAGCAAACCAAACATTTCCTTCAAAGTCAGTAACAATGGCTAGGGGGTTTGTACAAGCCGTTGGAATCGTATATTCTGTAACATATGTAGTTGATTTGGCGTCACCAGAACCACAGAATTGTGCACGTTGGGCATCAGGGAAATTGTCCGCAGGGGTCCCAGTTATCGTCGTTTCTGAATCAAGATTAAGAGGTTCCATCATACCTGGTAAAGCGAACATAGATGTAGATGTCAGCATAATTACGCCAAAAAATATAGCGAAAGCTAGCCCCATTTTCTTCATAAATAAAAATTTACAAAGCCTTGTTATATCTCATTCCAAAAAAAATCAAAAAATCAGAGTAATTTCAAGTCACCAGTTACTTTATCAATCAAGTTTTCAGGAGCGGGGCCAATTGAAATGCAAGTTGTAGTACCTGGTGCAATTTGAGTATGACCAGCATCAGAGACCTCAGACCATGGAAGATCTAAATCAATGGCATGCCGTTTTATTTCTTGTAGCTCTTTAATGCCAGAAACTTTGACTACTATCTTTTCTTGTCCAGACCACCACTCTTTGAACCATTCTGGATGAGACTTTCTCACATGCTCCGCACCTAGTACACTAGCATGACCTACTTGAGCTGCAATCTTGCCTTTACCCATTTCAAGGTCGATTCGGACTACAATTACCTGCTTTATCTCACCCATACAAATATGAAAAATAGGCATAATGAAAAACTTTTGAATTAAATAATTGACAAAGGAACAAAATCTGTGTACTTTGATGTTGTAGTTGCTGGCGGAAGCGTGGCGGGTCTTTTGTGTGCAAGAGAGATTGCAAGTAGCGGAAATAGCATATTAGTGATAGAAGAGGATTATGAAATAGGCACGCCAGAACATTGTGGAGGATTAGTCAGCACAAAGGGACTGGAAGAACTTGGAATAATTCCATTTAGTAAAACTTTTGATCATTTAATAGAGTCTGCAAAAATTTACGCACCCAATGGAAATAGCTTTACAATTAATTCAAAAAAACAAAAAGTTGCAGAAATTAGTCGTAGGGAATTTGACAAACAGATTGCCCATCAAGCTCAGAAAAATGGAGCAGTAATCAAGGTAAGAACAAGTTTTCAAGAGTTGACAGACAAGGGAGTAAGAACAAATGAAGGGGAGATTGAATGTAGAATTTTTGTGGATGCACGAGGAGTATCATCTCTTGTTCAAAAAGACAGAACAGGAATTTTGTCATCTGCACAATACGAGATTTTTGCAGATTGGATAAAAAAAGGAAAAGTTGAAGTGTTTTTTGATCAAGAAAAATATCCAGGTTTTTTTGCATGGATAATACCATCAGGTGAAGGAAAAGGAAAGGTAGGTGTTGCCGGAAAGGAAATTAAAGTTTCAGAATCTCTTGAAGAATTTTTAGAAAAAAAAGGAAAATATTCTACAATTAGAAAAATTTTTGCTCCTATTTGGATTAAAGGTCCAATTAAGAAATTTGTTGATAATAAAACCGTAATAGTTGGAGATGCGGCAGGTCAAGCAAAACCCACAACATCG
>PVMK01118882.1_pt1 | contig 10191 bp, 14 predicted proteins | sample 1853481 | NCBI WGS metagenome assembly PVMK01 (sample SAMN08533507, study PRJNA380276) | Marine sediment metagenome, whole genome shotgun sequencing project.
GCTGCACCTTGAACCATCATCGCCGAGATCATGCCGAGAACGTAGCTGAGTGCAGTCGTCGTGCTCCTCGGCGTGTGCAGCAGAATGATGACAGCGAGTGTGCGTGCAGGGGAGATCATCATGGCTAGAAGGACGGGCAGAAGTTCGATCCACATGTCGCTCATCCGTCCTCCTATCGATTCCACTCAACTCGTGCTGGTCGAGATCTACTCGAAGAATGCCTCGACCGCGACCACGATGAGGCCAATCGTCCCTGCTGCGGCACCGCTGATAACCGAATGGGGCCATGACATGGAAGCAGTTCTGCCTTCATACAATCCGAGGCCGAAGAGCGCCGCCAGGCTCAGGAAGATTGCTGCGGTGTAAGCAGTACCCAGAGACATGACGCCCAGTCCCGCGAGGATGAAGAGCAGTCCCGGGCCGACGATGGCGATGAGAACGGGCAGATTGTCCTCGACAACGATGCGACGACCAAGCGACCCGAGACTGTGGCCCTCTACAGCACGCTCCGCCATCGCGCCGCTGTAGGTATGGGCCAGCAACAGGACGAGAGCCGTTCCCAGCAGTAGGCCGAGTGCGTCGACCACTTCTGTGACATGCCCCTGCTCAGCTACGAGCGTTGCCGTCACGATGATCAATCCGTAGAGGGCATGACCCAGCCGTTCAGCCCTCTGGTGGACCGGGACGCTGCTCCCAAAGGCGGCGGTTGCACCTTCTGCTGCCATCGACTACTCCCTCTCGTGGTCTTGAGTGAGAGAACCCTAGCGTGGCGCGACCGGCCAACCCAGAAGCAGAGTGAAGGTCCCCCGAGCCGAAGACGCCGTGTTCATTGGATGCTGACCTCGGCCTCGACCTCAACAGGTATACCGAAGGGCAGGGCGGCCATACCGACTGCAGATCGGGCATGTCGCCCCACATCGGCTCCGAACACTTCGAGAATCACATTGGTGAAGCCGTTGATCACCGTTGGCTGCTGATCGAATCCGGGAGCTGAGTTCACCATGCCAAAGACCCGCAACCAACCGGTGATCCGGTCGAGGCTGCCTAGTGAACGCTGCAATGATCCAAGCATTGACAGTGCCGTGAGACGGGCAGCCTCAACCGCTTCGTCGAGGGACACCTCCACTCCCACTTGGCCGAATGGTGGAGCCACCGAGCCGTCGGTCAGCTGAGGACCATGTCCCGAGACCATGGCTCGGTTCCCCCGTACGTTGACGAAATCGAAGGGAAGAACCACTCCCGGCGGCAGCAGGAGATCGGGAGGTAGCACCAACCCCAGCTCTCGCAACCTGTTCTCTATCTGTCCCATTGGTGCACCTTACGCGAACTTGGCGACGAACTTGTCCGATGCGCCAGAGAGCAGAGGCTTACCGTGCCCGAACACTGCAGCCTCGAAGTCGAGGTTGGCCAACTTCGTGAGGCTTGCCCTGCCTGCGTCCACGTCGTCGTAGCCAATCATGTAGTTGAGCCCCATCAGATTCGCAGCGGCGTCCCCGGTGAACAAGAGTCCGCGGTCCTTCTTCCACAACAGACAGACATGTCCTGCCGTGTGTCCTGGAGTGTGGATGACCTCAAGCCCCCCTGCGATATCGATCACGTCTCCCTCACTCAGCGCGATGTCAGGGGTGAACGCGGGAAATTCGGCTGGCTTGCTCGATATCAGCACTCGAAAGAGGATCCCGTTGAGGATTCCCGGCCCTGCCTTCATCGTTTGGTGGATCACCCCTGCTTCGGCAATGGCGCTGTCGGCTGGGTGCAGACTGATGGGCCTCGTTCCATCTGAGAAGTGCTTGGCACAGCCAAGATGGTCGGGATGGGCATGCGTGATCACGATACTCGTGAGATCAGAGGGATCGCGTCCATCGAGCGACTGCCCTCCTCAAGCAGTTCAGCTTGATCGGGGCGCCCGGCATCGATGAGGACCAGGCCATCATCCCCTCCATCGAGGAGAAACGCGTTGATGTTCTTGTTGGTGAGTTGGTAGAGACCCGGGACGACCTCTCTCGCTGCCATGTTGTTCCCCTCGTCAGAGAGAGGATTGTTGCAGGAATCGACCGACGATGTCATTCCAGACGGTGGGCCGCTCGAAGTACGGCGAATGGCCGGCGTTCTCGACGACAGCGATCTCGCTTCCGTCGATGAAAGCTGCGGCAGACTCGATCAATTGTGGCGGCATGATTGGGTCGTGTTCGCCCACGATGAACAGTGTCGGAGCTTCCACGTCTCCCGCGTGAGAGGTGTGGTCGGTTGTCATGAGTAATGGCATGATGGCTACCGGCGATGGTGGATCCGTGAGGCTGGCCAACTCGGAGTAGAGAAAGGATTGTGCCAAATCCTGGTCGAGGAGTTGGGTTCCGATCGCCGGGTGTTCCCCGAGCGGTAGCTGGTCTGGTGGTGGTCCCGTGGCAATCTGTTGCCCATATTCGAGGAGGGACTGGCGAGTCTCGGGCGTGAAGATTCCTCCGATGGTGTCGGCCAGCGTTAGCGAGATGACATGACCTGGATGGTCGATCGTGAAACCGAGCGCAGACCAGCCACCCATCGACTGTCCAACGATGTGTGCGCGGTCGACTTCTAGATGATCGAGCAGTCTGAGGAGATCTTCCACGGCGGGACGAGGTCCGATATCTCCGCTGTTGTTGGTTGAGCGCCCGAAGCCGCGCTGATCCCATGTGACGACCCGGTACCGCTGCACGAGATAGGGAACCTGCTGATACCAGACGGCGTGGCTACCACCTAATCCATGTGCAAGGACCACCGCCTCGTCTTCGTCGCCCCAGGACTCGAAGTAGATCTGCTCGTCGTCGGACTCGATGAACCCTCTTGTTGACATTCCGCCGAGACTAGCTTCGGAGACCGTGTCGGATGGGGATGGGCCTCTTCCATGGACGCATCCGCTATGTCATTGCTGTCGTGAAATCCAGGCTTGTATCTCGGATACAGCGGTGTCGAGAGAGTCGTCGAGGGTTTTCCCGCTTCTCTTGAGAGGCGTCAGCGAGTGGTCGCCGTCCGCGATGAACGCGACACTCCCGCGCTGAGTCGACCTAGCGACGGAATCGATTGCCTCCGTGGGTCCCATACGATCCCTCGTGCCGGAAATGAACAGCTGGGGGACCGTGATCGAGTCCAGATGATCAGTGTTGCGTGGTTCCGATTTTCCCACGGGAACAAGCGGATAGCCAAGGTACACCAAGCCGAGTGCGCCACAGCGGCCATCCGCTACGAGATGGGAGCCAACTCGAGCACCCATGGACTTACCGATGAGGAGGACGCTTCCTGCGCGATCTTCGAGCACCCTGGCGGCTGCCTCGTGAACATCGAGCAGCTTGGGAAGTCGGTCAGGCGCCCTCCGCCCAGCGTGTTTGTACGCATAGTCGAAGGTCATCACGATATGTCCAGCGTCGACGAGTCGAGATCTCGTCGCGACCATCCATTCGTGATGTTGCCCGAGCCCCGCGCCGTGAGCGAGGAGAACCGGTGGACCGTCGGGGACATCGGGAACGTCGACAAGGGCGGCGACCTGCCCGTGCGGGGTTTCCAACAATTCGAGGCGGTGCAACTATGTACCTCTCACAAACATGTAGCGCCAGGACCTTCCGCGTCCTGGCGCTGCATGAGTGAGTGGTGTTTACCCGTTGTACGTCGAGCCGGATCCACCCTTGTCCTTGGGACTTCCGTACTTGGCCCACCACGCCTTGCCGGCATCGATGCCGCCGACGCCGAACGCAATAGCGAAGGTCGCGCCAACGGCGAATGTTGTGATCTTCGTGATGTCGGCGGCGAAGGTGATGTCGAGCAGGTCCAGTGCAAAGAGAACACCGAAGACGATGATGCCAACGTGTACGACCAGTGTCAGCCAGCCGACTCCCTTTTCTTGAGCAAACGGAGCTACCAGCGCTGCAGTCCATGCGGCAATTGCCGCGGCGATAACGATGATGATCACTGCTATCACCACGATTGGAATCCACGCCAGGAACCGCTCGAGGAGCACCACGATCGATTCGATCTGCAGCACGCGGGCGACCATCAGCCACAACACAACGTACAGATAGGCGTATACGACCGTTGCGGTGATTCCAGCAGCATTCTGATCCGACGGTTCCAGGGCCGTGTTGATACCAGCCTTGTCGAAGATGTCATTGATCCAGCTGACATTCAACAGCTTGACAGTGAGCTTCCTCACCCATTTGATGATCCAGCCACCGATCACGAGAATCAGTAGAGCAACGAGCAAACGTGGCAGCCATTCGGCAAGTGTGGTTCCGAGTGACTCGAATTCTTGGACCAGTTGATCCCAGAATGACATAGGTCTTCCTCCTCTGTTGACCGCCGACGATCCTACAAGCATCGGACTCTCCCATGCTGTCAATTCCTGGGCAGCCACGGTCGGGGTGACCTGTTCTCGATAGTGATTGGAGTCGACAAGCCGCGGTGAACACGCCACACTGAGCCAACACATCTCACCGGAGGGACAAGTATGTCAGGATTCGTGCCAACGTATTTGGGAGGGAAGTCAGCACTCTCCACACAGGCCATCGTCGGGTCTCCTGAGATCGAGCGTGACGACGTGCTCATACCGGGGACAGAGGAGCTTGTCGAGGGCGAGATTCGGGTCTCGATTCTTGGCAGCGGACTGCCGTGGGTCACCAAGGCCCAGGCTGCGGGTTCCGTTCTGGTGGAGGTCGGCAACCCGGAGTTGGATGTCTTCGTTCTGGACCTGGGTGCGGGTTCGTTGGCGAACTTCAGCGGATTGCGTGTCCCAGTGACGAGTCTCAAGAACGTCTTCCTTACACATCTCCACGCTGATCACATTGCTGATTACGTGACGTTGATGGGTAGCTATGTCAAGGCAGGCCGCCTCGACCCTGTCGAGGTGTGGGGCGGAGGATCGGACGAGCCAGCGCTCGGGCTTGCCACATTCGTTGGCCTGATCGAGAAGGCTCTCGCGTGGGACCTCGAGTCGATGAGAGGGAGCATTGCCACGAGCGGTGCGCCCGCTACTGCCTACGAGGTGCCCTATAACCGCACCGAGGTCATCTACGAGCGAAACGGGGTCACCATCACCTCGTTTCCCGTGATCCATGCCCTCAATGGCGCTGTGGGATATCGCGTGGACTACGCCGGTCAGAGTGTCGTGTTCTCAGGTGATACGAGGCCGACCATGACGTTGGTTGAGGCAGCCCAGGGTTGCGACCTGTTGATTCACGAGACCTTCCTGCCTCCCAAGACGTTCGCCGAGTTGATGTCGTTTCCCCTGGAGAAAGCGATATTCGTGGTCAACGAGGCCCACACGCCTGCGAATGCTGCCGGTATCGTCTTCGACATGGTCCAGCCTCGTATGGCCGCGATGTGGCACTGCCATGTCATTGATGGCTACATCGATCCTGTGTTCGAAGACGTGGCGAAGAAGTACTCCGGACCTGCCACGTTGTGCCAGGACCTGACGGTGTTCAACGTCACTCCGGGCGCAGTGGTGGCTCGTCAAGCTCTGGTCAACCCAGTTCAGCAGGCCACCATCGGGCCATCAGACAACGAGTACAAACTTGACGGCGCGCCGCATCCCAACCCGGCATGGTGGGCTGACGCCGAGATTGACTGGCAGTCGATGCTGACGTGAGGGCGCGGGGCTAGCCCACCATCGACAGGGTCACGAAGTTTCGTATGCCCGCGGTATCGAGTCCATGAGCGGCTCGGTGGTCCTTCGGTGTCCCATAGCGTCTCAGATCTGGATTGGTCACGCCGTGCGCGTGCAGGCGGATCGGCCTGTCTCCAAGTGCGTCCATAACCCTCGCTGTGGAAGTGCCAGCAAGGTACGGTTCGATGAGGATCACGTCGGTGCCGGTGACGCTCGCTCGGAGAGCATCGGCATCGAGCGGTACCGGCGTGGCGGTGTAGAGCACCGTCATATCAAGGTTGTGGACCGCGTCGAGAGTTGCATCTGCGAGTGGTCCAATGACGAGGATCGTCGCTGCATCTTGGCTCCCACGTTGGAGAGTTGTGATCATGCCCGGAGTCGTCGAATGGGGTTTGCTGTTGGACTCGACCGTGGTGCGAATGTACGCGGAGGATCCAGGACCGTGCTCGAATTTCAAGAGCATCTCGAGTTCATCCGGGTGCCCGGGGGCGTGTATCGACCATCCGGGAAGAGTCGCCATGAGGGCAACATCCTCGGGAGCAAGATGGGTCCTGCCTGCGCCAGCTGAATCCCATGATGCACCAACCGACACGAGGATCGCGTTGGCTCCCTGGTGTGTCAGGTCGAGTTTGATCTGTTCGTACGGGCGTTCGATGAGGAACGGCGCGTATCCGGAGACGATTGGCTTGAATCCGTCAAGGGACAGGCCAGCCGCGACGCCGATCTGTGCCTGTTCTCGTATGCCGACGTCGATGATCCGCTCGGGATAGCGATCAACGAGGCCCGCGTTGGTGAAGAGGCTGTGACCGATCACTGCTAGCACGACGACAGTGCGGTTGTCCGTTGCGAGAAGATCGCCCGCTACCTGGGTGAATCGGTCACGCATCGCCTCAGTCACGCTCCCGTCCCGATGTGTGCGACAACAACGTGGGGCGATCCCTGATGGCTGTCAACAATGCCGCGCTCGATTTCGTCGTGGTCTCGGCCGTCCACTACCGCCGACGTCCAGCCCTCGACCTCGAACCGCTTCTCGATTCCGCCCGGCCACCCAAGCATGGAGCTGTTGTTGTCGATCACGATCGCAGTCAGGCGCGAAAGCCCAAGCCGCCCGGCGAGCGCAATCGCCTCGTGGTTCGAACCTTCGTCCAGCTCGCCATCACCGAGGAGGCAGAAGACGCGTCCAGCGCTCTGATCGATGCCCAGACCGATGGCTGCTCCGACGGCGAGAGCCAGGCCATGTCCGAGAGATCCAGAGGAGATCTCCACGCCGGGCACACGCAAGCGATCGGGATGATGGCCGAGAATCGAGTCGTACGTTCCGAACCCCTCGAGGTCTGTCGGTGTCAGGAACCCCTTGGCTGTGAGAACTGCGTAGTAGGCCATTGGTCCGTGCCCCTTGGACAGGTAGAACCTGTCACGCTCGGGTGCCGTTGGATCGATGGCGTCGACAGTCAGGATCCTGTCATAGAGAGTCCATAGGACATCGAGAGTCGACGTCGCCGCGTCGGAGTGCTTCTCATCACCGGTCATCAAGGACATGAAACCTTTGAGACTCTCATAGCCATACTTCCCTGGCATCTGTGCGTTCTCGCTGAATTGTGTGTGTACCATTTCGACAACATACAACTTCAAGGTAACTTGAAGTCAAGGAGTTGTTGCGTGGATGAGTACCTGACGATCGGCGAGCTTGCGGTGAGGGCTGGTGTTGCGACTTCGGCGCTCAGGTACTACGAGGACCGGGGTCTCATTTCGTCGGCGCGAACCGAGGGCAATCAGCGACGGTATCAGCGGTCCACGCTCCGGACCGTTTCGGTCATTCGTGCTGCACAGGAGGTCGGTCTGACACTCGCCGAGATCGAGGAAGCACTGGAGTCGCTACCGGATTCCCGCACACCAACCAAGGCAGATTGGTCAAGACTCGCCCGCGGGTGGAGATCGCAGCTCGACGCACGTATACATGAGCTGATCGCACTTCGCGACGAGCTCGGCGATTGCATCGGTTGCGGATGCCTCTCGCTCAAGTCGTGCGCCATCTTCAATCCCGCCGACCGTGCGGCCATCGGTGGCTCCGGCGCGCGCTATATCATCGGCGATCAGCGACCATCTTGAGGCGGTGAACCATGACGACTCCAGACAAGATTCGCACAGTTACGATCTCGAAGAAGCAGGACGTCTTCTTTTCCTGGACCTCTGATGTGCTCATCTACACCATCGTCCTGAACCTCTTCGTTGAGCATGTCGATGCAGTCGTAATCGATTCGTTCACGATCTCGATTCTCACGGCTGTCCTGCTAAAGATACTTCTCGACGTTGTCATGGGCCTTGAACACCGTGTCCACCATTACTTCGCACAGAAGGAGGGAGCGGTGTTCAAGTTCTTCGGGACCGTGTCACTGTTTGCGATCCTCTTTCTCGGGAAACTGTTCATCCTTGAAGTTGTGAACCTCGTGTTCGGTGACCATGTCGAACTCGGCCATTTCGTTGATGTTCTCGCCTTGGTTCTTGCGTTGATGATTACCCGTGAACTATTCCACCGCTTCTACCTGTGGCTCGGCGTGCCATCCGAAAGCGAGTGAGATCGTAAGCCCTCGTCGTTGTCCAATCATCCATCCAACCGGGCTCTGCTCCTATGGAGCGTGAAGTAGTCGGCGAGGCCAAGTGACGCGAGGGGGAGCAGCCCGCCGCTGAGTAATCCCAGTCCTGGGATCACGAACAGCATCAGGAGGGAGTACGTGGACGCGAGCAGCACTGCTACGGAGCGCGCGCGCAATCGGTCGGTCTCGCGCTCCTTCAGTGTGATCACGCCGCCCATCCCAAATCCGACGCTCAGGCCGAACACGGGGTTGAACAGTCCGAGAGGCAGAGCCACCAGAAGCCACAGGCCCATGGCTTTCAACACGGATGCCGGTGCACTCGGTCGTCCCGAGACGAATGCCAGGGTGAGAAACACGAACGGTACCAGCGCGAAACCGACCGCGAACGCAGGGGTTGCGGCCTCAGGTGTTTCGGATCGAGTTGAGACGATCGCCACAAGCAGCGACCCATAGCTGACCATCAAAACGACCGTGCTGACGCCGATAGCGAGCCAGGACCGCTTGTAGTCCTCGTCGTCCTCCGTCACTGTCATGTTTCGACAACCATGGAACGGACTGGCTCAGCCCTTGACGGATCCTGCCGTCAGGCCACGGACGAAGTAGCGCTGCAGCGAAAGAAACACCACGGGAGGCAGCACCATCGTGATGAACGCGCCCGCGGTCAACAGATGACACGCATGGCATCGCGAACCATTGAGGTTGTTCAGAGCCAGGGCGATTACGCGCACGTCCGGCTCACCTCCGAGGAATACGAGAGCGATAAGGAGATCATTCCAGACCCAGAGAAACTGGAAGATTGCAAACGATGCCAGCACGGGAACCGAGAGAGGCACGACGAGCTGGGTGAACGTCTGGAAGTGCGTCGCGCCATCGATCTCAGCCGACTCCATCATGGATGAGGGAAGCGACCCGATGTAATTGCGCAACAGGTAGATGGCGAGAGGCAAGCCGAATCCCGTATGTGCGAGCCAGACAGCGGGGAACGTCCCATTCAGGTTCACGGTGGTGTAGAGGCGTAGCAACGGAATCAGTGCCATCTGCAGAGGAATGATCAGCAGAGCGACCACGCCGACGAAGAGCCATTGTCGTCCGGGGAACTTCATCCACGCGAAGCCATACGCAGCGAAGGCGGCGATCGTTATCGGCATGACTGTCGCAGGGATCGTGACTGACAAGCTGTTGAGGAAGGAGTTTCCGAATCCCTCCGACGTCAGGACGTTGGAGTAGTTGGCAAGCGTCCATTCGTTCGACCCCAGATTGGAGAACACGGTCCACCAGCCGCTGGTGTTGACAGCGTCGGGCGTGCGGAATGAGCTGATAAGCACGCCGAGCGTGGGAATGATCCATACGATCACGATGATCAGGATGACCAGCTTGACGGGCCAGAGGTGGAAGACGCGACCCCAGAATCCAGGTTCTTTCTGGCTGCTGTCGACGTAGGCGCCTGTGTCGGCGGCTGTAGTCATCGTTGGGCCTCCTGGGCCTTGAAGCGACTCACATTGAGGAACATGAGTGGAATGATCGCAACCAGCAGGATCACAGCCAGCGCGGCGCCCTTGCCATCATTTCCGAACGTGAAGAATTCCGTCACCATTCGTTCGGCGACCACGGAAGTACCAAACTCTCCAGATGTCATTACGAACACGATATCGAACACCTTCCAAACGGTGATAACGATTGTGGTGAGAACCACAACAAGCGTCGATGAGATCGATGGGATGATGATCCGCCAGAACACCTTGAATTCGCTGGCACCGTCGATACGGGCAGCCTCAATGATCTCGTTGGGGACACCTTTGATTCCAGCGGACAGGATCACCATTGCGAAGCCCACCTGGAGCCAGACGGGGAGCACCATGAGGAAGAAGTTGTTCCATGGCTCCTGCAGCAGCCATGCAATGGGTTCGTTCCCGATTGCCGTCCAGAATCCGTTGAGGATGCCGATCTGCTCACCAAAGCCCT
>PVMK01126923.1_pt1 | contig 10191 bp, 11 predicted proteins | sample 1853481 | NCBI WGS metagenome assembly PVMK01 (sample SAMN08533507, study PRJNA380276) | Marine sediment metagenome, whole genome shotgun sequencing project.
CTTCCGCCAATCTGCCTTGGAGTGAAAAGAGGGGTTATCTCCAATCCCAATTGGATACAAACGTCAAATTGTCATAAGGGAGGTAGATTCGATGACAATCAGCCCGACGCGCAAAAGCGTCATTATGCTTACCGCCATTACCGCCGGTCTTGGTTTCGCGCTTACGAGTGCCGGAACCCAAGCGGCCGAAAAACCCGCTATTGAGGTTATCACCCACGCGGGCGCCGGCGGCGGCACCGACGTCAACTCGCGGATGATGATGCTGCGCAGCCGCCGTACGCTGAAACAAGACATGGTCGTGGTGAACAAGCGTGGTGGCGGCGGCGCCGCGGCGATGAATTACTTCATGAGCCGGCCGGCCGACGGCAACACGATCATGACCTTCACGGTCGGCCACGCCATCACCATGAGCAAGGTCAAAACCAAGCTCAAGGTCGAGGACATGGCGCCGCTTGCGCGTGGCACCAATGATCCGCAGATCCTGATGGTCAGCTGCAAAGCCAGCCCCTACAAGACGCCGGAGGATTTCGTCGCGGGCATGAAGAACGGCGACAAACTGAAGTTCGGCGGCACCCAGACCGGGACTATCGACCATGTCACGGTGTTCCTCTGGGCCAAACGCCTCGGCGTGCCGATGCCGACTTACATTCCCTTCAAGGGCGGCGGAGAACTGGCGACGCAGCTGGTCGCGGGCACCGTCGATGTCGGAACGCTCAATCTGTCCGAGGCCGCGGCCCCGGTCGACGCCGGCGATATCTGTCCGCTGGTGATTCTGGCCGAAGCCGGCATGGCACCCATTCCGCAAGCAAAAACCGCAAAAGCGCTGGGAATCGACCTCGTGCTTTCGACCACGCGCGGCTTCGTGACCCACGCCGCCGTGGACCCGGCACGACGCGCCGAGCTCGAGAAGGGCATGATGAAGGCGATGGACCACTCGATGTATCAGGCCTATCTCGCGAACTCCGGCCTCGACGCGACCTCGCCGCAGCCTTCGGGCCCATGGGGCGAGCAGATCAAGGCCATGGTCGGTGAGTTCGGCCCGGCGCTCAAGGAAATGGGTCTAGTTCAGTAGACCTCGTTTCAACGCAAGGAGACGGTGCTTCCTTCGGGAAGCACCGCTCACGCCAGCCATGCCCTATCTGGTAATCCCGGGGGCCATCACGGTATTTTCCCTGGCCGTGATATGGGCCGCCCTGCAACTCGATCTGTCACCGCCGATGATCGTCGGCGACAGCCTGCAGCCACGAGTCTTCCCGATACTCCTGATGGTGATCAACCTGGTGCTGGCGGCGCTTCTCGCCATTCAGTACCGTAAAAAACCTCCGAAAAAGATCGAGCGGGACGGTCTCCACACCTGGGGCTCGGTCGCGCGCTTCGTGATTTTCTACCCGCTCACGGTCTATCTCGACATGCTGATCGCAATCGCGGTGGTCATGTTCGTTATGTGCCTGTTGTGGGGTGAGCGGCGGATCCATGTCGCCGGCGCGGTGGCACTGGTCACGCCGGCCGCCATCTTCTTTCTGTTCGACATGGTCCTGAGAATACGCTTCCCGCGCGGCCTACTGACCAACTGGTATTACCAGTAAGCGGTGGTGCCATGATCGAAGCGCTACAAGCGATGGGGTCGGTTATTCTCGATCCCTATCTCGTCTTTCTAATTCTAATCACCACGATTCTGGGCGTGGTCATCGGTGTGCTCCCGGGTCTCGGCGCGACGACCGGCGCCGCCCTGTTGCTGCCGTTCACCCTAACCATGGAGCCGGTACACGCGATCGCCGTGCTGGCGACGATTTACGTGTCCGCCACCTTCGCCGGTTCGATAACCGCGATTTTGATCAACACGCCCGGGACCGCCGCCGCGGCCGCGACGACCTTCGACGGCTATCCTCTCGCGCAGCGTGGCGAGGCCGGCCGCGCATTGGGGATCGCCGTGGTATCGAGCACGATCGGCGGCGTGTTCTCTGTGCTCGTCCTCTGCATCGCGGCCCCGATGCTGGCGCGGGTCGCTTACCAGTTTCGTCCACCCGAATATTTCGCTCTCGCCCTCTTCGGCCTCTCGATGCTCGCCTCGATCAGCGCCGGCGGCACGGTGAGGAATCTGATCGGCGGCACCTTCGGGGTGTGGCTGGCGACGATCGGCGCCGAACCCACCACCGGGATCGAGCGGTTCATGTTCGGCAACTACGAACTCTACGAGGGGCTATCCTTCGTGCCGGTATTTATCGGGCTTTTCGCGATGTCGGAATTGCTCGTGCAGTCGAAACGGGTCAATCAGGTCGTCGACGCGATCAGCTTGAAGGCGGTGAAATTGCCTTCGCGAGACGACTACAAACGGATTTGGAAGACCGTCGCCCGCTCCTGCGGGATCGGGACGTTTATCGGTGTGCTTCCGGCCGAAGGGGCGACCATCGCCTCCATGATCGGTTATGCCGAGGCGCGCAGGTGGTCGAAAAACAAGGAGGAGTTCGGCAAGGGCTCGATCGAAGGTATCGCGGGCGCGGAGGCGGCCAACAACGCGGCGACCGGTGGCGCCATGGTGCCGACAATGGTGCTCGGCATCCCCGGTAGCGGAACGACGGCGGTCATCTTGGTCGGCCTGATGGTGCATGGCCTGCGCCCCGGCCCCTACTTGTTCACGGAACAGGTCGATAAGGTCTATCAGATTTTCGGCGCGATGCTGCTGGCCAACCTGATGTTTATGGTCATGGGGCTTTATGCCGCGAAGCTGTTCGCGCGCATTTCCCTGGTTCCCCTACAATTGCTCTGGCCGATCGTTTTTGCGCTCGCCACGATCGGCGCCTATGCGCTTAGCTCTTCGCTCCTCGATGTCTGGATTGCGCTGATCTTCGGGGTCATCGGTTTCTTGGCACGGCGCCATGGTTTCGCGGTTGCACCGATCGCCGTTGGACTGATTCTCGGCGAGATGGTCGAAACGAACTTTCAGAACTCTCTGAAGATGTTCGACGGCGAGTGGTGGCAGATCTTAACCCAGCCGCTGGCGGCGCTGTTCCTCTCGTTCGCGGTTCTCGGATTATTCGGCGGCCCCATCTGGAACTGGTTTTCCCGCCGCCGGTCATGATCGGTCCCGCGGAGTCCGCATGGCCCAATATGGACCGGGAACCGGCCGTGGGCTTTTCATCGATTGCCAGGGGAAACCGAAGCCATGCGTCTAGTCTTCGTTCTGTTCGATAGCTTGAACCGGCGCGCGCTTTCTCCCTATGGCGGTGCCCTGCCGACGCTGAATTTCGACCGCCTGGCCGAACGCGCCGTGGTTTTCGAAAACCATTTCGTCGGGTCCTTGCCGTGCATGCCGGCGCGCCGCGATTTCCACACGGGCCGGCTTAATTTCCTGCATCGCAGCTGGGGGCCGTTGGAACCCTTCGACGACAGTTTCCCCGAAAGGCTGCGGACCGCCGGGGCGTACAGCCATCTGATTTCCGACCACTATCATTATTTCGAGGACGGTGGCGCCACTTACCACACCCGCTACGACACCTGGGATTTCATCCGCGGCCAGGAGTCGGACGCCTGGGTCGCCATGGTCAAACCGACCTTGGAGCGGTTCCGCGAAACATATCATCCGGAACAGTTCGAAGAAACACGGGCCGGCCACCGTCTGCAGGGAATGATCAACCGCACCCGTATCGTCGAGGAAGCGGACTTTCCGTGCGTCCAGTGCTTTGACTCCGCGCTAAATTTTCTCGACGGAAACGGCGGTGAAGATAACTGGCTCCTCCATCTGGAGACCTTCGATCCCCACGAACCGTTCGCCGCACCAGACCGTTTCCGGGAGTTCCTGAAAACCGATTACGAAGGGCCGATCCTCGACTGGCCCCGCTATCGCGCGGTCCAGGAAAGCGCCGCCGAAATCGCCGAACTGAATGCCAATTACGCCGCGCTGGTCGGGCTCTGCGATGCTCAATTGGGACGGCTTCTCGACGATTTCGACGACAACGACCGCTGGGACGACACCGCACTCATCCTGACGACGGACCACGGCTTCATGCTGTCGGAACACGATTGGTGGGCAAAGAATCGAATGCCCTGCTACAATGAAATTTCCCATATTCCATTCATTCTCTACCATCCGGCCCTGAAAGATCGGGCTGGAAGCCGGGTCGCGGGTTTGTCGCAGTCCATCGACCTCATGCCGACCATTCTCGACATGTTCGAGTTGGAACCGGGCGAGCACGTTCGCGGCCATTCCCTGTTGCCGCTCGCCGCCGGCACCGTGCTGAAGGTACGCGACATCGCGCTTTATGGTCTATTCGCGGGCGCCATCAATGCCACGGATGGGCGATATACTTACTTTCGATATCCCGCGGACATGGAGGCACGGGACCTATTCGAATACACCTTGATGCCGATGCACAATCGGAGCCTGTTCACATCCCGCGAGCTCGAGGCCGCGACCCTGCACGGCGGGTTTGGGTTTGCCAACGGGATGCCCCTGTTAAAGGTGCCGGCACTCCCCGATGCCAAGCGCTCGCCGATGCAGGGCGGTTTCGCCGACCCCCGCACCGTGCTGTTCGATCTGGCCAGCGATCCGCGCCAGATGACTCCCGTCGACGACGCGGGGGTCGAGCGCGAATTGTGCGCCGCCATCGCCGAGGAAATGCAGCGCCACGAGGCGCCGCGCGAGCTCTACGGCCGTTTCGGGCTACAGGAATATTGCTAAAGCGAAACCCGAACATTCGAAAAAGCCGGTCGAGGGTTCGAGATCAACCTGCAAATGGGAATGGGCCGATGAAAATCACCAAGGTGCAAGCCCGCCGTCATAGGGGCGACACGACGCAATCTTATCTCGCGGAGATCGTCGTGGTTGAGGTGTCGACCGACGCCGACATCGTCGGCACCGGCTTCGCGAACGCGCCGCCACGGGTCGGCGCCCTGTTCCAAGAGTTGATCGAAAACGTCCTGGCTTCGAAGGTTCTGGGCGCCGATCCCCGGCTGACCACCGATCTTTGGGAGAAAATGTACAGAGAGGCCATCCCGCGGCGCGGCGGCGAGGGAATCGTCCGGGTCTGCATTGCCGCGATCGACATGGCGCTGTGGGACATCAAAGGAAAGGCGCTCGGGGTGCCGGTGGCGCGCCTGTTGGGCGGGCATCGCGACCTGATCCCGACCTATGCCAATTGCGCCCACCATTTGCCGCCGGACGAATTGGCCGAGCGGGCGGCCTCCTACGTGGCGCGGGGCCACCGGGCATTGAAAATCCGCGGCACACGGAGTTACGTCACGCCCGCGGAGGCGACCGAGCGGGTCCGCCGGGGTCCGCGCGGCGATCGGGCCGGACATCCGGTTGATGGTCGACGTGAACGGAAGCTGGGACGTGGATACGGCGATTCAGCAACTCAAGATATGGGAACCCTACGACGTCTATTGGCTGGAGGAGCCGGTGCCGCCGGAGGACATTCCGGGCTATGCCCGCGTCCGCGCCCGCGCCGGCGACACCTATATCGTGGGCGGCGAACAACACGCCGGTCTGCTCGAATTCAGAGCGCTGATCGAACAGGGGCACGTCGATATCGTCCAACCGAACGCGCTGATAACGGGCGGGCATTACGGATTGGCTTCGCATTCACGCCTTCGCCACCGCAAGCGGCGTGCCCGTATCGCCGTGGGATTTACAGCCCGTCCACATCCATCTTGCCACCGGGTTACCCAACGTAAAATGGATCGAGTACTTCATGGCCGACAACGCGTTGCTGGAATTTCAAACCAAACTGATTGTCGGCCCGGTCACCCGCGAAGAGGTGACCGACGAGGGCGTGTTCTTGACGGCGCCGGAACAACCTGGACTCGGACTCGATTTGGACCCGGAAATCGCGGAACGGTCGTTGGTCGGATCGTAGGACTCACTTTGGTCACCGCGTCGGCGATGGTCATGTCCGGCCGCGCCTGCTGGACAGCCTGGGCGGAGCCCCGCCTATGCGGGTCCTATCAAGGAACGGCGACCTGGATCAGGCGAGGAACTTTGCAATCGCGGCATTGTATTGGTCGGGCCTTTCCGCATAAGGCGCGTGGGCGGCGCCATCGATCAGCACCACCTCGGCGTCAGGGATAAGAGACAGCAAGTGCCGCGATTCCTCGGGCGGCGCGATCCGGTCCTCGGCCCCGCACACAATCAGGGTCGGCAGGGACAGCCGGCTCAGGGCCTCCGTGTTATCGCTATGGGATAGCATGTGGCACGCCGCCTCATACCCTGAAAGTCGCGCCTCGGCGGCGATCCGCGCGGTCCGCTCGCGCAGGTCCCCATCGGCACTCGGCGCCACCATTCCCGCGGCCCGGCGCGCGCCGAATTCCTCCGGCGAAAGCGTCCTCAATTCCTCGATCCGTTGGGCATAGCCGCTTGCGGCGGCGCCAAGGCGGCTGGACCCGGCCCGAGCGCCAGAGAGGACTAGACGGCGTACGCGGTTGGCATACAGACCCGCGAAACAACCGGCGACGATCGCGCCCATCGAATGGCCGATCAAGTCGACCTTGTTAAGGGACAGCGCATTCAAAAGCCCGACCAGCGCCTCGGCGTAATCGGCCGCCAGCGGGGCGGTTGTCGGCAGGTCGTCGGAGCCGCCATAACCCGGACAGTCCCATCCGATAACCCGGAAAGTGTCGCCGAAGCCACGATACTGCGTTTTCCAGGACTTGGACGAAGATCCAAGCCCGTGCAGGCACAAAAGGGCGGTCCCCGTCCCGGCCTCGCACCATGCAAGCGTGCCGGAAGGAATCGTCACGGTGGAGAGTGGCGGCAAACTCATGCCTGCCATTTGAATGTCGCGAGAGCCATCGGTCAAGACCCGCAACGGACATGGTGCGCCTGGCCACGATGGACCGATAACGGTCTTGGCCCCATGCCCCGCACGTTCGGGCCCGTGGCTGAACCAGACCAAATCCGATCCAAATCGGACATCGGCCGGAAGTGGAAGTAGAAGTTTCGGAAGGTGCGTAAAGAAAGTAAATTCGTACAATGGCAGTACCGCTGGATCTCTATGACTTTCACTCGATGACCGCAGACCATGACTAGGGCGGCAATGCGTCACGATAGCCTCGGCCTCGGCGGTTGCGGCAAGCGACATACCCTTCGAGCTGAGGACGATCAATGAAAATCGCGATGATGGGGGCAGGTGCCCTTGGCGGGTATTTCGGCGGCCGACTGGCGAACGCGGGTCACGACGTCACGCTGATTGCACGTGGAGCACATCTAGCCGCCCTACAAAAGAATGGATTGCAGATCAAAAGTCCGAATGGTGATCTGCATTTGCGAGAGATTTCGGCCACCGACGATCCGGCAGATGTCGGGCCGGTCGACGTGGTGATGATGATGGTAAAGACCTACGATCTTGCCGCGGCCGGGCAGCTGGCCAAGGCCATGGTCGCGGATCAGACCATGGTTATTACGTGTCAGAATGGTGTGTCAGCGCCAGATATTCTCGCACCGATTCTCGGGGCCGGACATATTGTGCCGGGCGTCGCGCGCATTTCCGGTGAAGTCATCGCGCCGGGCGTCATCCGGCATAGCGCCCCTTTGGATATTCTGATCTTGGGCGAACGTGACACAACCATCTCAGCGCGCGTTCGGACATTTTATGATGCTCTCAAGGACGCCGGCACCTCTCCAACGATTGCCGAAAATATCAACCATGAGCTTTGGTCAAAATTCATCGGCCAGTCCACGCTTGCCTCGATCACTACCTTGACGCGTCTCGACCTCGGGCCATTGCTCGATTGCCCGCAGATCGGGCAACTGTTCCGCGATGCCATGTCTGAAGTCGAACGCGTTGGCCATGCAGTCGACTCCAACCTGCCTGCCGGTCTAGCTGAGCATAACTTCGCGTTCTTGAGTAAATTTCCCAGGCACATGCACGCTTCAATGCTCGATGACCTGAACCGCGGCAAGCCTCTAGAAATTGAAGCGCTGTCTGGCGACGTGGTTCGACTTGGCGCCGCGCATGGCGTGCCCACGCCTATTCACGCGGTTTTCGCATCCGCGTTGCAGCCCTTTGCCGGTGGAACACCCGAGCCCTGAAGCGCCCCGGCGTCGATTGTGGCGCTGTCGACGTTCCGGCGGCTTCGGGTCACCCGCGAACTCTTGCGACCAATCGCTTCTAGGTCTGCTTTCGGGGGTAATGCAGACATCTTTGCTTGATTGTTTTACCCGAAATCTAAGGGCACATTGTTTGGATGAGATGGGTCAAGTTTATCGCATTGGTCTTTTTTGGCATCGCCCCCGCCACGGCCGGCGAATTTTCTGAAAACCCGGCTTTCTGTTTCGGCTTCATCTCGGCGCAGTCGCAAATGGAAACCGACGTCCTAGGGCACCGCAAACCGCAAATCCGTTCATTGTTCGCGAAATTCGGGCCAAAGGATTCTACCGACGAACGCGGATTTGCGGAATGGGAAAGAATCGGCCGTGAAGTAGCATTTGAACGAGCTGACAACAGGCATGGCGCCCTACTGGAAGATTGCAAGAAGCTTCTCGGTAATGGCCGAGACTGACAGGCGCTCCGCGCGGATTTCATTTCGGTCGGGCTTGCCGTACCTGGCGCCTTGCCGCTCAGCGACGCGCGGGCGGTGCCCGGGCAAGCTACCTTCCACTCACAGGCAATGATCCTGTCCGACGTCGCAGCCGATCTTGCAGGCCGTGACCAGCCTATCCGTTATCTCCTGCTCCATGTCCCAGAAGCCGATCTGTTCGCACTTCAACCGACAGGCAAGCCGGTCAAAGGTGGTTAGCCGTGAGCGGGCCTGCAGGAGCAACGGAACGGCGGGCGGTACCTGGCCCAGGTCACGATGAACGAGTGCCGTGGACGGCTTCGCCGGGTGCGTGGGGCCGGCGTACGAGAGAAGAAAGAAAAACGCCAGGCACACGAGAAGGACGGGGCCGATATATCGTTTGCGATCTATCATCTCATACCTCCTTATCAAACCAGTGTTTGAACCGGTGGTGGCTATTGGGTTCGGGAAGGTAGCACACTGCGCGGCGTCCTCGGCAGCCGGGCATTTCGCACCGCGGCGCGCGGGCGGCTTCTATCTTACCTCACGGCAACCGTCCCGAGAATTGCGCCGGCCAGGGCCCGCACAGCGGCGAATACCCCTCAAAAGGGCGGTTTTAACGGCGCGATACGCCGGTAACATCATTGGCCGGATTGACGGCGTCGATTCCGTAGGTATTCCCTGCGCCAGCCCGGGAACCTGTTAACGCGTTGATTTCCTTTGGTGACCCCAGCGGGGTTCGAACCCGCGTTGCCGCCTTGAAAGGGCTTGGTGGAATAAGACAGCCGCCCGCCGGTCAACAACCGGGCTCGCGGCCGGTCCGTAACCGTCACCCGGTTGGCGGGAGCCTAGCATCCTCGGCCGGATTTTTGATCGCATTGCCCAATTTTGCATTCGCCGCGGCCGTAGGTCTGGCGGAAAGTACATTGCGGAGACAGATCGATGACCACGTAGCCCTTGCAGGAATGCAGGTTGACCCAGGCCAGGATACGGACAATCTGATCATTGTCGCCGCCTGGGCGACGTCGTGCCTCGTAAGTGATCTCGGCGATGTCCGATGGGTCTACCTTGAGGAGAGTCAGTTGCCGGTTAACCTGCGGCTCGCAGTATTTCCGAGATCCTGCTGCTTCGGTCGGCGGGACCGGAAAAATAAAAAACCCGAGCGCGAGGCCTATTCGGAGGAGGGATTTCAATGCGAGACCTTTTCCCAAGTGCAACCGACAGAGATTGGCGTTCATGATAGGCTTAATCATCCCAAAGCTCAAATTCCGCTTCCTCGCGCCCGGGCGCAGATGCACCCCATGCTGCGCTTCCCCTTCCTTCCGTCCCCCGAAGACCTAACCACCCCCCAGCGCGAGGAAGCGCGGTGGCACCCTGAGAAGGAAACCCTCTGGCCGCGGCCGGCGCCGCCCAGGTGGTGGGACCGTGACACCGCGCCACCAAGGTATTCGCCAAGGCTGCTCGGACGATGGACAAGGTTGACCCATGGCGGGCCAGGCTAGCAATAAATATAGAGCGGATCGCGTTCTCGGGCTCTCGCGAATCGAGGCTAGATCGCGCCGTCTCAAACGCCTCCCTTACAGCGTTATATCTGGAGCTTTAAAGGCCACTCGGTGCGGACGCTGCCATCTGTGTGGCCGTAGACGCTCCGACGGGCACGGCGTGATGCGCAACCCGCTTTTGCGAGATCAACGCCGT
>PVMK01159581.1_pt1 | contig 10191 bp, 6 predicted proteins | sample 1853481 | NCBI WGS metagenome assembly PVMK01 (sample SAMN08533507, study PRJNA380276) | Marine sediment metagenome, whole genome shotgun sequencing project.
GATTGAAAAAGCCCATCGATTTGGGTATAAACACATTTAAAATGTTCTTGATTTTCCTATTCCACCTGACCTGAAGCTCTTCACCATTTTCAGAATCGAAGGCGAGTGACAATTTATTCCAGGCGTAACTTTGGGAATCGAAAGGAGGAAATATGAAGATTTTATTAGCAGTTTTTTGTGGCATGCTGCTGATCGTCGGCTGCCACATGCCCTCTCCGCCGCCCACACCGGACCCGGATGCTGAGCTGATCGAAAAAGGCAGGCAGATCTTTTTTAATGAAACATTTGAAGGCAACGGCCGAACCTGCGGTTCGTGTCATCCGGCTGAGAATAATTTTGCCATTGATCCTGCGTTCATTGCATCCTTGCCGGATGACGATCCGCTCTTTGTGGCTGAATTTAATCCCGATCTGAAAGAAAATTTTGAGAATCCACGATTGATGAGAGAATTCGGTCTAATTGTAGAAAACCTGGATGGGTTTGATGATCTGGCCAACAAATTTACCCTACGCGGCGTTCCGCACACCCTCGGATTGCCAAACACAATTGACAGCGCTCTGGGGCCTCGGACTGGTTGGTCAGGAGATGGCGCGCCCGGTGATGGAACCCTGCGATCCTTTGCCATTGGGGCAGTCATCCAACACTTCACCAAAACATTAAATCGTGTCCCGGGCACTGATTTTCGTCTTCCCACAGATGAAGAACTCGATGCCCTGGAGGCTTTTCAATTTTCACTGGGGCGGCAACAGGAATTAGCGCTGCCTTTGCAGCTTAAGGGCACAGTTGCAAAAAGAGGCCAGGCGCTTTTTTTGAGCCCGGCTGAGGGCAAATGCTTTGCCTGCCATTCTAATGCGGGTGCAAACGGCGATCCAGCCGTTTTCGGTCCCAACGTTGGTAATCAAAATTTCAATACCGGCGTTGAGGATCTGCCGGACCAACCCCAGGATTTAACCGGCGAGCTGGTGCCGCCGGATGATGGATTCGGTATTCCCGGCGATGGTACCTTCAATACGCCTTCTCTGATTGAAGCTGCGGATACGGGGCCGTTTTTTCATAATAATTCGATCGAAACCATAGAAGGTTCGGTGGCCTTTTATAACGGGGATGCGTTCAATAACTCTCCAGCCGGTCAGCTTTTGCAGCAGGCAACCGGCAGCGGTATTAATCTGGATGGCACCCAGGTTGTGGAAGTGGCGACATTTTTACGGGTTATCAATGCCCTGGAAAATATCCGGCAGAGCATCGAGCTGTTGGAACCGGTGGCCCAGAAATGGCACCAAACGGTCGAACAAAGCAAGCGGCTGCTCGATCGGGTGGCAGCGGAAACCGGGGACAGTATCGCGGTTCTCTCCGGAGGGGGCCTTCATCCTGAAGCCGTAACGCATTTGAAAGAAGCCCTCCGGTTGACGGAAAAAGCTCAGTGTAGCTGGTTTTCCAAAAGCCGGTATGCCCGCGAAGCCATCGAGCAGCAGGAAAAGGCCCGCAACCAATTGGTGGAAACATCCTAAATGATGTTTAAATTATATGGAGGATACCAACATGTCTAAATATTTAACCATAATTGGCATTATTTGTTTTCTGTTGTTTGGCGCTTTTTATGCCGATGCAGAAAAATCGACCGAATTATACATACCCATTGGGCAATCGCCGGGTTTGTCCGGGGAGTATACTGTCATGGGGAAGATTGATCAGGTCAATCCTCAGAATCAAACCCTTAAGATGTCAGGGGCTTCCGGCAGCTATACCGTAAAAATGACCAAGAATACTTTTATTTACCTGGACAGGAGCAAAACTCAGCTTAGCAACATCTATGGAACCTTGGCCGATTGTAAGCCCGGGGATCTGGTTGAAGTGAAGTTTGAAGACAATTCCCGCAACAAACCCATAGAGTGGATCAAGGTGCAAAAATCGCAATAACTCCATAGCCGTGTATTATTTCAACAAAAAGGTCTTCTACAGATTTTTGAATTGAAAGAATTCAATTTTCAAATATTATCTGTAGTGTTCAGTACATCCCAGCGCCGCAATAATGAAGCCTGAAGGTTAGTTATCGTTTCGGCTTTCAATATTGACTGGGATTTATCAAATGGAAAACGTGGATTTCCAGTTAAAGTCCACGCTTTTCTTGTTTATATGGCAATACCAGATCTTGTGGTGATGGGGGCTGAAATAAAATCTGTGATATCTAATAAGCGTTTTATCCATAGTCCCGCCGAAAAAAAGGCCAAAACTCTGCTGTCAAGCTCTGGCCGTATTTGTTAATCAGATTGTGATATTTCGGTGCGGGATTATTGATAAAACGGTGATGTACGAAGCCGTCGATAATTTTGGCATGAAATATGCTATATGGGTAAAGTATCCACCCTCTCTTTTTCATTATAATTACAGTAAGTAATATTGCATACTCTTAAAAAAAATAAAAGCTAAAACTTCAATTCCCTGCTAAAAAAATTTAACAAAAATGACATAATAAAGAAAATAAATCTTAAACCTCAAAAGGATGTTGGAAAACTGAACTAAAGCTACCGCGAAGCGGTTTCGTACATCTCCAACGAATCAAATGTTTTTGAAGTCCCAAAATTGTTGTGATATCGTTAAAAACTGCATGATATCACAGGTTATGGCGTTTCTTTGATTATCTCAGAGACTGTCGAAAAACCCTAAATCTGTGAATTTGATGCTTGTAAGTTATTGATTTCATTACATGTGAAATTGCTAAAATCGCCATTATTTGACTTTTTCGACAGTCTCTCAATATATCACAATTTGCGTTACCCTGAGATAATCGTGAACAACATGCAATAATAATTCTTGATCCGGATGCTATTTTAAACTAATAAATTATGGTAACTTGTTTCGATGGATCTGAAACGACATTCCAGCTGAATTTAGCTCATTCTCACCGCTCTTCCAGTCTCTGCTTTTGGTAATTTTTGCATGTGAAATACATGTTTAAACACCTATTAAAAGAAGGGATGGAAAATGGCTGCAAACCGTAAATTCCTTCTCGCTTTTACTGTATCTATCCTCTTACTATTTGCCCTTTCACAAAATAGCTTGGCGAAAGTCTATAAATGGACAGACTTTACACAACCATTTATAAATGACTTTAAAGTAGGAGGAAAAACGGCAGTAAAAGTAGAACTGCCTGAATCTGTCTTAAAAAAATTTAAAAAGATAGCATTGATTATCGAACACGAAGGCATTGGGAGTCAGCTATCGAATAGCTCTCATGGCGGTGTTCTCCGGATCAATGATCAATCTATATTTAGCGGTTACAAATTTGGAATGGGCATGTACACACCTGCTCCAATTCGACTAGATTTAGATACCAAGTATTTCAGGCCCGGTCTTAACGTACTGCATCTTTCACCATTTTTTTCAGGAGGCTATCGGGGTGTTTATTATACCATAAAAAAATTGCGATTTGATATTCCAGATATTCAACAATTTAAACCGACTATTGCAGAGCAGCCCCCAGTCTATAAAAAAGAAAAAGGATCTGTCAAACCATCTGTTGCTAAAGCCCCAAAGGACAAAACGCCACCTAAAATCATTCTCACATCCCATGATACTGATAGGGGGGTAAAACTGGTCCAAGAGCATAAGAAGACCACGATTCAAGGTAAAGTTGTCGATCAAAGCAGTATTGTTGAGGTTTTGGTCGATGATAAAGAGGTGTTTTTTGATCAGGATGGAGACTTCAGTGCTGAGGTCTATTTGGGCTATGGAGAAAATCACATTGTTATTAGTGCCATGGACCGCTATGAAAACCGCGCAGCAAAAACAATTACCATCTTTAGAAAGGCTTCATTCGTACCTCCAGTACCAAAGAAAGAAAAGGCGCCAGCCGATAAATATCTTGCTTTGGTCATCGGAAACGATAATTATAAATATCTGAGAAAACTGACCACTGCTAAAAAAGATGCCGAGCAGGTCGGAACTATATTAAAGCATCGCTATGGTTTTGACATCAAACTGTTGTTGGATGTCACGCGCAATGACATTGTCCGCGCGCTGAATCGTTTCCGCAAGAAGCTGCGGGAAGACGATAGTTTTCTCATCTATTATGCCGGGCATGGCGAATTTGATAAAGTCACCAACAAAGCCTACTGGCTGCCGGTGGATGCCCGCAGCGACGAGGATACCAATTGGATTATCGTTGATACGATTACGTCTAATATCAAACGCATACCTTCCAGGCACATTCTCATTATAGCTGATAGCTGTTATTCAGGAACTTTCACCCGACGGGCTGTAACAGAACTGGTTTCAGATCAAGAAAGGGGGCGTTACTTGAGTAAAATGCAGGCCAAACGCTCCCGAACGCTGCTGGCCAGTGGTGGCAATGAACCGGTATCCGATATTGGTGGGGAAGGTCATTCGGTATTTGCCAAGGCCCTTTTACGGGGGTTAGCCGGTATAGACCACAAGGAATTTACTGCCGAGGAACTCTATTATCAATATATCAAAGAGATGGTTGCGGGTAGTTCAGAGCAAACACCTGAATATAACATCATTCGAAACTCCGGCCATGAAGGTGGAGACTTTGTTTTTAAGAGAAAAAATTAATTTTATATTTGAAAATCACATCTAACTGCCTACAATTTTTCTTCAACAAGCAGTGCTATCAAAATTGCAAATATCTCCAACGTATCAAAGGTTTTTGAAGTCCCAAAATTGTTGTGATATCGTTAAAAACCGCATGATATCACAGGTTATGGTGTTTCTTTGATTATCTCAATATATCGTGTCATGCTTGTAACAACACTTATGACATACCTGGCTATGGTTTTTATCGTTATTACACTAACCCCGGCTTTTCTTGTCATCAGATCTATGCAAACCAATAACTGCGCCCACCATGCCAGCAGTAACCAAAATGATACCGATACCGACTGCTGATGAAATAGGCTCGCCAAGAAGAGGAACCGCTGCTGAAGCTGCTATACCCGGGGTAGCAGCTGTTATCATTGTTGTTACTATGGGGCCAAGAGCAGAAATAGCACGGGTATATGCAAGTAAGGCAACAATGACAACAAAAAACCCTTGATAGATACCCTGAAGGAGCACCTCGTTTAGCGGTGCCGTTAACAGGGTGGATGGTAAAAACAATATATAGATCGGAATGTAGACAACCATTGACATAACAGCGATAACAGCCGTTGCTTTCAAGGGCGTAATTTGCCATGCTCGGGCCAAAACCGTAAATATCGCCCATGAAATGGAACCACAGATAAAGAGTAGATCCCCCCATCCCTGCCCGGGAGCACTGAAGGCCAGACTGTCTTTTGCCATTAATCCAATACCACCGAGAATCATAACAAGGCTGAATATTCGATTTGCGCCTAAAGTCTCTCTGAAAAATAACACCGCTAACAAAGTGGTGAACAACGGTAAGGTGCCGGGCAAAAGCACAGCGCCGTGAGCAGCGGGTGCTAACGAAAGCCCAGCATAGGCGCACAATGCGAAAAAAGGACCGGCAGTCAGGGAGATTGTGGCAATTTGAGCAGGCTTGAGTCCGCCAAATCCATTGCGGATGAGGAAAGGGAGCATAATTATTCCGGATACACCGAAACGAAGCCCCGCTAAGTCATAAGCGGTCAAGGTTCTTGCTGCACCGTAACGAGACAGGATAAGAAATCCGCTCCACAAAACCACAACGCTGAGAGCGCAGGCAACTCCTATAAATTTTTCGCGCTGAGCTTTTTTGGGCATCCGTTTACTTAGAAAATTTGTTGATAATGGATTTAAACAAGAAATCTGCTCCGTTTTCTCAATTTGTTTGTATTGGTTTAAAATGGATCGATAATTAAAACGCAACCTGACTGATGGGAACTTTACATAAGCAGGCACAGGTACGATCCAACTATCGAAGACCTGCTTGGTTGTCAATGCAGAAATTTGAGCAAAGAAAGGGTTCTTATAGCAAATCCGAAAGCTTAATGTTTTGAAATCTCAAAACTGCAGATATTTCCAACTTATCAAAGGTTTTTAAAGCCATAAAAAAGTTGTGATATCGTCAAAAATAGGGATGATATCACAAGTTTCCCGATTTAGTGATATTCTCAGAGACTGTCGAAAAAGGTATAATTGAGCAGTCTTTTTTAAAAAGCACTATGATTATTTTCTTCTCTCTTTAAATTTATAAAACCTTCACGATTTGCTATCAAAGTACTTCTAAAAACTTCTGTTTTTCTTTAGTTTTCGGTTTAAAAATAGATAGTTATATGCTATGTAACGGGTAGTTTAAGCAGCAAAAGTTCACTATCTACTCGGAGACGAAATGGCTAAATATAAACGCTACGATTATTCGCAAAGTGTGCTGATCCCGGTTTCATTAGAAGAGCAGTTGGTGCCGGGCACCCTTGAGTTTGCCATCCATGCGCTGGTGGACAGGCGCATGGATATGACGGTTTTTGATGATAACTATCAAAACGATGAGACAGGGCGTAGCGCCTATAATCCGAAGATTTTGTTAAAAGTTGTATTATTGGCGTATTCGCGGGGTTTGACATCATCGCGTCAGATCGAACGCGCCTGCTGTGAGAATGTTTTGTTTATGGCGATGTCGTGTAACCAGAGACCTGATCATAGCACCATTGCACCATTTGTTTCTTCGATGAAAGATCAAATTAAACCGTTGTTCAGAGATATATTGCTGGTGTGTGATCAAGAGGGTCTTTTGGGTGGGACCTTTTTCGCCCTTGATGGCTGCAAAATGGCCTCCAATGCTTCCAAAGAATGGAGTGGTAAAATAAGTGATTTGCAAAAAAGGAAGCAAAAAATTGAAGGCAAGCTCAAGGCGTTGGTTGAAGATCATATTGAGATAGACAAAGAAGAGCGTGCGGTAAAGGAGAAGATGTCTGCGAGCCGTGAAAAACAAATTCGAAAACTTGAGCAGCAAGCGGCGAAAATCGAAAAGTGGCTGAGCGAAAATGAGAAGAAAATCGGAGAAAATAAAAAAGAGCTTCAGAGCAACGTAACCGACAACGATTCTGCCAAAATGCATACATCCCACGGCACCGTGCAGGGTTACAACGGCCAAGCGATAGTGGATTCAAAACACCAGGTAATTGTTCATGGCGAGGCTATTGGCAAAGGCTTAGACAATGCCAATCTGCCGCCAGTGATCGATGGAGCCAAGCAAAATCTTAAAAGCATCGGCAAGCGCAAGGACTATTTTGAAGGCAAGATTCTAACCGCTGATTCAAGCTACCACAGTATAACCAATTTAAACAAATGTAATGAAGAAAAATTAGATGCGTATATCCCCGACAATAAATTCCGTAACCGGGATGAAAGATTTGCCAGTCGGGTGGGTTATCGACCGCGATCAAAAAAGTTTACATTTGCTGATTTTAAATATGATCGCGACAAGGACCAATATATTTGTCCCAATGGCAAACGACTTAAGACATTAACCAAACCCCGGCAGTATAAAGATAAACTTTTGAGGAGTTATGTTTCCAAGGAAACAGATTGTAGAGCCTGTGATCTCAGAGCAAAGTGTCTCAGATATAAGAATACTAAGCGTCGCCATTTTACATACTATGCTGATGCATCGGGCAATAACATATCACAGGCAATGGTCAAAAAGATCGAAACACAAAAGGGTCGTAAAATCTATCCCCAGCGAATCGGCATTGTTGAACCGGTATTTGCAAACATTCGCGTGAACAAACGGATGGACAAATTTAACTTAAGGGGCAAGATAAAAGTAAATATCCAGTGGTTGCTTTATTGTATGGTGCACAACATAGAAAAAGTTGCCAATTACGGTTTTGCATAGGTTGTATCAAGCGATTAAGAGGCGTAAACAATAAAATATAACAAAATAACTTGCTCAAAAAGATGAAATTCTAAAAGCCGGAAATATCGAGAGATGGTCCGGTTTGCCAAAACGGCTTTTTCAACAGTCTCTCAATTAATCACAAGTCCAGTGATATTTGGTTTTCTGTTGTGATATCCCAAATTTTCCAATAGCTGAAATTTCAGCCTATTTAACCAAATTTACAAAATCCCTAATTGCATATTTCGTAACCATATCGAACAAATTTTCAGTCCTCCCAGATTTCATCATCAGGCACGGAATCTACATTTTCACCAGAATGTGGATTGGCCGGGGAATTGGATGACGTTCGTCCATGGTTGATTGACGTATTGATAAGTCGACAGATTTGTTATAAATATACCCATACGTTCCTACCATAATCAACCATTCCACCATTATTGAAGGATAAAGCAATGAAGCAGGACGAACGTGAAGCTCCCAGCAGGCTCTATCGTGTGTTTCCCTTTTTGGATTGGTTAAAAGGGTATCAGCTCGAGACTTTCAAGGACGACTCCATTGCAGGAATTACCGTAGCTGTCGTGTTGATACCTCAAGCCATGGCCTATGCCATGCTCGCCGGCATGCCTGCCGTTTACGGACTATACGCTGCAGCTGTCACGCCATTCATTGCCGCTTTGTGGGGCAGCTTGCGGCAGCTTGCCACCGGTCCCATCGCCATCATGAGTCTTCTGGTTCTAACCAGTTTGTCATCGATGGCGGAACCGGGAGGCCAGGAATTCATTGAATTGGCTTTTCTCCTGGCAATGATGGTCGGCATTTTATATTTCCTCATCGGCATTTTTAAAATGGGAATCGTTATGGCGTTTATCTCCCATTCAGCAGTAAAGGGTTTTACTGCTGCTGCCGCATTAATTATCATTTCCACACAGCTGCCGCACTTCTTAGGACTCACCGTTCAACGGCACGAATACGTTTCTCATGCTCTACTGGAAATCGTCAAAGGCTTGCCCACGCTCCATTTCCTTACAACCCTTATTGGCGTCATAGCCATTGTCATCATTTACGGCCTTAAAAAATTCCGGCCTACTTTTCCCGGTGCCCTTGTGGCATTGATCCTTACAACCTCCGCCGTATTTTTTCTCAAACTCCGCGAGTCCGGCATCGCCATTGTTGGGAAAAGTCCCAGCGGACTGCCCACACCATTACTACCGCCCATGGATTTTGACACCATAAGCGGCCTGATCGGCCCGGCAATTGTTATAGCCATGGTCAGTTTTGCTGAAACCTATTCGGTGGGGAAAGCCATTTCTTCTCAAACCAAGCAAAAGGTTGACGTCGATCAGGAATTTATCGGCCAGGGATTGGCCAATTTCATTGGGTCGTTTTTTCAATGCTACCCGGTGAGCGGGTCGTTTTCCCGAACCGCCATCAATTATGCAGCCGGAGGAAAAACAGGCATATCGAGCGTCGTTTCCAGCTTCGCGGTGGTTATCGCATTGTTGTTTTTAACCCCACTTCTGGCTTACATACCCAAGGCCGCCCTTGCCGCCTTGGTCATTAGTGCTGTTCTGACACTGTTCCATCCCAAAGAAGTCTTTAAACTATGGAAAATGAACCGCCACGACGGTATTGTCGCGGTCACTGTTTTCGTGCTCGCCCTGGCGACTAAACCCGATTATGCCCTGTTGATCGGCGTAATGATGTCTCTCATGTTTTTCTTATGGAAAACTATGCATCCTCGAATTGTAAGGGTATCAAAAGATCCCGAATACAATATGTTCGTCAATGCCGATGAAGTAAACAAGCCCAGTTGTCCCCAGATCCTTCACCTTCGGTCGGATAATACCATCTTCTTTGCCAACGCAGAGTACACCGTAGATAAGATTATCAAACGAATGGACGAACAGACCACTCCACTGAAATTTTTACTACTCGATTTTTACGCTGTGGGTTTTATCGATATTACCGGAATCGAAGAACTCCAAACTCTCCACGAGGAAGTCAAAAGACGTAATCTTCGTTTAGCATTTATGGGTGTCCACCTGCCCGTGAAAAAGGTGCTTATAAGCTCGGGTTACATGGATGAGATCGAACCCGATCTTTTTATCGAGGTGAGAGGCGAGGCAATTACAATCCTCTTCCAGCAGTTGGATCACGATTATTGTAAAAATGAATGCCCCTACGCCCTGTTTTATGAATGTCCCACAGTCAAATAGTTCAAAACCTTTAGTACGAACCGCCATTTTATGGGACTTTGGGGGAAATGCCCTATCTCGTTATCGGGATTTAAGAATATCTGTAACCCTGCATAGTATCTATGAAGGAACAATCGCAAACAGTCGCAGATATCATCTGAGAAACTAAAATATCTTCAGACCGAAAAACTTGCGATTACT
>PVMK01183356.1_pt1 | contig 10191 bp, 7 predicted proteins | sample 1853481 | NCBI WGS metagenome assembly PVMK01 (sample SAMN08533507, study PRJNA380276) | Marine sediment metagenome, whole genome shotgun sequencing project.
ATGCAGGGGGGTGCCGGCCAGCTGGTCCCGGTGAGTGTTTTTGGTAAGCCGGTTTACATTGGCACCGTAGACCTCTCCTTCATACTCCAGGCCGAAGCCGTGGGGGATCATCACCTGCCCCGGCTGACTGCTTTGGTGACTTCCAATTCAATTTCCGTGCTGCCGGCCTCGGTGGTAACAGTTACCATCTGTCCGTCTTCAAAACCCTGCTTTTCAGCGTCTGTGGGATTCATGGCCAGGGTGCAGGCCCGCCGATCTTTGTTCCAGGACGGATCCCGCATGAGGGTGTTGGCGTTCATATCCATGTGACGCCCGGCAATCAATATCAATGGCCATTCTTTGTTTTCATCCAGTGCGGCTCTTTCCGACACCGCATCAATACTTTGAATCCATTCGGCCATTTCCGGGTAAGCGATGTTCAGGCGTCCATCGTCGGTGCGCAGGGTGTCCAAATTTTTTTCGGGGTCACAGCGGCCGATCCAGATGCCTTCCGGATGGTCGAGCAGGGCCTGAAAAATTTCTTCACCCAGAATCGGTCCCGGTGTAAAACCTGCCCGGGCGGCATTTTCCTGCGAATGCGTGGGCAATGTATTCAGCAGTCCCCACAGGACGGCCAGGTTGGCCGAGCCCATTTCCTGCCCCAGGGTCTTGGCCAGGATAAACGGCATGGTTTTCATGGCGCCTGGTTCGGCCTGAATGAAATTCATCAGTGCCATCCCGAATCCCCGTCGGTCCTTTTTGGCTGCATCATATAACTCCTGCGGAATATTCGGCAGAAGTCCCAATGTTTCAGCCAGGCGTACCAGGATCTGGCTGACCTCCAACTGCTCCCCTTCGGGTTTAAGAATGGGCCGGCGCATCTGAAAATAAATTTCCGGATAGGTCCATGCAAAAAAGGTCCCGTCCCAGGATTCATAGCCCGATCGGGCCGGCAGGACATAATGCGAAAGCCTGGCGGTTTCGGTCATGGCCAGCTCGCAGGTTACCAGCAATTCCAATTGGGAAAAGGCCTTTTCATAAGCGGTGGTATCCGCATAGGAGCGCAGCGGATTGGAGCTGCTGCAAAGTAGCGCCCGCAACCGCTCGGGATGATCGTTTAAGATTTCTTCGGGGACGACGTTAGGGGGGAATACTCCCATAATGGCTGGAAAATCGGTGGCCACGGTGCGCCAGGTGCGTGCCTCGCGTTCATCGGAATGAGACCCGATGGGCATGAGATGTCCCGGGATGACATTGCCGCCGGGCACACCGATGCGCCCGCAGATTGCCAATAGAATAATTCCCAGACACGAGGTGGCCGTGCTGTGGCGATTCATATAAACACCCAGATCCGAATGCATGGAGGATTTGCGGGTGGCTACCAGATGGCAGACATCCCGGACCTGGCCGTAATCAAGTTCACAGACCTTTAGCGCCGCCCCGGCGTCAAATCCTTCAAACCAGGGGCGGATGTTGTCGAATCCGCTCACATGCTGCGCGATGTAATCGGTGTTGTGCCAACCTTCCTGCAGTATTATTGCGATCATGGCCCGTGTTAACAGGGCATCGGTCCCCGGACGGATGGGTAGATGAATGTCGGCGATTTCGGCGGTTTCGGAAAGTCGGGGATCGATCACCACCAGGACCCTGTCCGGATCTTTGGCAAATTGTGTCAAAAAACGCCGGGCCTGGGGCATCTGGTGGCTCATCATACCGTTCCAGCCCCAGGCAAGGAGAACATCGGAGTCGTGATGGTCGGGTCCGCCGAAAAGATACTGGCGGCCGGTGGCCCGGCCCCAGGCCCAAAAATGTCCGGTGAGTTCCTGTCCTAATGCATTATAATGGTAGTGGGATCCCATGCCCCGCAGCAAGCGGACGCCAAAGGCCGCTTCAAAATGACCGCCCTGGCCGCCGCCTCCCATGTAAGCAAAGGATTTCGGACCATGGGTTTTGACGATGGAAGACAGTTTTTCGGCAATTTCGGCAATGGCCTGATCCCAGGAAATTTGTTCGAATTTGTCTCCAACACGTTTTAAGGGATGAGAAAGGCGCTGGGCATGGTGCTGATGGTAAGCAATCTTCAGCCCCTTGCGGCAGGTATAACCCTGGCTGCGCGGGTTGTCTTTATCCGGCCGAACCTTGAGTATTTTGTTGTTTCCCACCTGGACTTCCAGCCCGCAGTTCTGGGCACACAATACACAGGATGTTTTATGCCACGGGTCCATTTTGTTCTCCTTTGTCCTAATAATAAACCGGTTAATCCAAATTTTGTTGGTATACGAATCATTATATCCCTACCATCCGCTAGTTGAATCACCGTTCGAAATTATCATAAATAGTGCCTGAACGGAAAGTACGTTTTTGGGTAGGTTGGGTAGAGCCCCATCGATGATGTTGGGTTTCGTACCTCTACCCAACCTACGAAAATTAAGCATTTGTCGGGATATGATCTCGATGGGCGAAACCCAACAAATCTAATTAGCCTGGTTTTCGTTCAACCATTTAATAGTTCTTCGGAAATGATTAAATTGTTTAGTATACAAACTAAATATCGGGGATGAATATAAATGTCAATTGAAAAATTGACACCCCAATCAAAATTAATCCAGCCTATCTCAGCAAAAGATTTTGCGGTTTGAAAATACTGTATTGATTTACAGCAGGAAATGATTTATTAATATTATTTCATATATAGAAAAGAGAAGGGTAGAATTAATTTACCAATCAGAGGAATCGTAAAATGGAAATTACGCAGAAAGAGGAAAACGGGATTGTCTCCATCGCTATTACCGGAAGACTGGATGCAGATACTTCTCCGGAAGCTGAAAAAGTCGTCAAGGAAGCACTTGAGGGGCAGACAACCCGGCTGTTATTCAATTTAGGCGCACTGGAATATCTAAGCAGCGCCGGTCTTAGAGTTCTATTGAGTGCCGCCAAAGAAATCAGACGACGAGAAGGTAAAATCGTTCTTTGCTCCCTGAACGAATTCGTCAAGGAAATTTTTGAGGTCAGCGGTTTCCAATCTTTGATTCCCATCGCCGACTCCGTTGAATCAGGAACCGAAATTCTTTCATAACACCTAAGCCGGAAAATGCCTAAAGTGAGCTAAAGTGCCTAAAATGCCTAAAATGGTGGGGTCGCTTCGCTCCGTCTTATTATAAACTCCGGGAGTCCAGCGGATGGAAAACAATAGCACAGCTACCGAATCCATATTACTGGTAGACGACAACCCCACAAATCTGCAGGTGCTTTTTCAGACCCTGGATGGGGTCGGCTGCAAACTGCTGATCGCTAAAAACGGCGAAATGGCAATTTCCATTGCCGGCAAGGCGCTGCCGGATCTGATTCTACTGGATATTATGATGCCCGGCATCGACGGCTACGAGGTTTGCCGTCAATTAAAATCCAATGCGGCTACTTCTGATATCCCTGTGATTTTTCTTTCCGCCCTGGGCGACACCGAAGACAAGGTAAAAGGGCTTCAGCTGGGAGCCGTTGACTATATCACCAAACCCTTTCAACCCGACGAAGTGATTGCGCGGGTAAACACCCACCTGACCATACACCGATTAAAACGGGAAGTGGAGAGCCAGAAAGATCAGCTCGAGCATGAGCTGGAGGTGGTGTCCGCGGTCCAGCGCAAACTCCTGCCGAAACAGCTGCCGGTAATCGACGGATTCAAACTGGCGGTGCACTATGAAACCAGCCGTTACGCCGGCGGGGATTATTATGACATCCTTGAATTACCCGACAACTGCTGGGGTTTTCTAATCGCCGATGCCGAGGGGCACAGCGCACCCGCGGCGGTCCTGATGGCCATGACCTGCGCCCTTTTTCGCTCCTATCCCGGCTCGGCGTCCGATCCCGCCGAAGTATTGCACTACCTCAACGAACACCTTTGCAAGGTGGCCGATCCCAGTTTCATGACGGCCCTTTATGCCTATTACGATGCCAACGCCCAAACCGTGCGAATGGCCCGGGCCGGCCATCCGCTGCCCATGATTTTTCGCCATTCCGATAAAAAGGCTATTGAGCTACCCTGTCCGGGCGTTTACCCCCTGGGGATAGAACCCTATGAAATAGAGATTCCCGTAACCGAGACCAAACTGGAGCCGGGAGATCGGTTCCTTATATACACAGACGGGCTCACCGAACGGTTCGATATGGCGGGAAAAACCTACGGTGAGGAGAGGTTGCTCAGGCTGCTTGCTATCGACAGCGCTGATGATCCCCAGGGAGTAATTGCGGCCATCATGGCAGATGTCGAGCAGTTTGCCGGCGAGCGTCCCGCTGATGATGACCAGGCCCTCCTACTCGGAATTGTGCAACCCTAGCTATTTCCATATCAGGCAACATGACCGATATCATGAGTTAGTCTGCTCCAGGGTGAGCTATCGTGTAAATTCCAAGCTCCAATTACCAAATCTCAAACAAATCCCAATCTCAAATTCCAAATTCCAATATATTGCTCTCTACGTTGGCTCAATGGCATTATCGCCTGGCAGTTACCAGGGCTTGCGAAACGATGCTATACGACAGCGGGGACTGTTTTGGTCATTGAATATTGAAGTTTGAGATTTACCCTTCGACTGGGCTCAGGGTGGTGAGCCTGTCGAACCATTTGTAATTTGGTGCTTGAGATTTGTGATTTTATTAGTATTACAAAACACTTTAATTCTAATTGGATAGAAGCCCCTGAGATATTACGGGGATGCAGCACCAAATATCCTTGACAGAAAAAAACAAGTCGATTATACGTATCCCCTTCGGCCTGCTCTTTTTTTATTCGTACCTTATATTACGGGCTCCGGTATCGAACCATCTTTCAGGCCGCCAGGGGTTTTAATGGGAAAGGGTTTGGGGAAAATATTAGAAAAGAATAAAGCGGCGATCGCCAAGAAGTGGTTTAATCTGGCCGCCCAAACCTATGCGCCGATACCGCCGAGTTCCTTAAGAGTAAAACGGATCCATTTGACAACCCGGTTGGCAACTCGATGCTAACCGGTCTTGACGGCATCCTCGATCAACTCATCCATACCATGGATCCCACGACCCTCAATTCATACCTGGATCCCATCATCAGGATCCGGGCTGTTCAAAACTTTACCCCCTCCCAAGCCACCGCTTTCATTCTCTCTTTAAAAAAAGTCCTTAGAGAATACCTTGCCAAAGACTTACAAGACCACCGCATGGCGGCAGAATTTATAGAATTTGAATCCAAAATCGACCAGCTTTGTTTAATAGCGTTTGATATATATATGCAGTGCCGGGAAAAGGTGTATCAAATCAGTGCCAATGAGACGCGCAACCGGACATTCAGAGCATTTGAAAGAGCCGGTCTGATTGCGGAGTCTCCGGACTAGAAGTGGTTTCAAAACTACATCTAATCCGCCTGCCGCGGATCTTTGGCCGTGATCTGAGGCTTGCCCGCCTCAGGCGTGGTTTTGAAACGACTTCTACGGACGGGGTTATCCAGAAAATAATTGCGTTGGGCGTTGCCCCAACCTGTCGAGAGCCTCCAGGTCGTACGGTTGAAATTATTCATAACAACAAATTGGAAAAACGGGTAGAACACTAATTGAGGCTTCCGTCCGATATTGATGAGGTGAAGTCTCCAAGCGAGGTGCAGGTCAATGAATGCAAGGTACATGTTATCACTCATCGCTGTTATCGTGCTGTTTTTAATTGCCTGGGCCGGCACGGCGATAGGGCTGCAGGTTGTTTTCGGAATCATCATTCCCTATCTGGCATTGCTCACGTTCCTGGTGGGTTTTGTCTACAAAATCGTCGACTGGTCGCGTTCGGCGGTGCCCTTTCGCATCCCCACCACCGGTGGCCAGCAAAAATCGCTTCCCTGGATCAAACATTCCCAGCTGGACTGCCCCTTCACCAAATGGCAGGTGGTTGCGCGCATGGCACTGGAAATATTGGCCTTCCGGTCCCTGTTCCGCAATACGCGGATGAGGTTGAAGGAAGGCTCACGAATTTCCTACCAGCTCGAAATCTTTTTGTGGGTGGGCGCGCTGGCCTTCCATTACGCCTTTCTGGCGGTCCTCGTCAGGCACCTGCGATTTTTTACCGAACCGGTGCCGTTTTTGGTCACATTGGTGGAAAATGTGGACAGTTTTTTCAGGATTGAAGTTTTATACCCGAATTTCTATTTTGGCTTACCGGGGGTATTTTTGTCGGGTCTTGTGCTGTTAGCTGCGGTGACCTACCTGGTTGCCAGGCGGCTGTTTATCCGCCCGGTTCGCTACATTTCCCTGGCCAGCGACTATTTCCCGCTGTTTCTGATTTTTGGCATTGCGCTGACCGGGATACTCATGCGCTATTTTATTAAGGTCGATATCACCGCCGCCAAAGAACTTACCATGGGGCTGGTAACCTTAAGGCCGACGATTCCCGAGGGTGTCGGCACCGTTTTTTATGTCCATCTCTTTTTCGTCAGCGTTTTGCTGGCCTACTTTCCGTTCAGCAAATTAATGCACCTGGGTGGGATCTTTCTAAGCCCCACCCGCAACCTGACCACGGACACGCGCGCCAAAAGGCATGTTAATCCCTGGAACTATCCTGTTCCGGTTCATACCTACCAAGAATACGAAGATGAATTCAGAGAAAAAATGATAGAGGTCGGCCTGCCGGTTGATAAAATGCCGGAGGAAATTCCGGCTGAAGAGACAGCCGGGGAGCAAGTGCAAGCAGAAAAGCCCGCCGAAGAATAAGGAGAAAACTATGGCCGAAGAATTACCCAAACCTGAACAACTGATCCAGATCGATCACCGACCGCCCAATACGGATTGGATGGAAACCCCGACCCATATTCGCAAGGGTATGTACTGTTATGCCTCGAATCCGAAAAGTGTCGAATATCTCGAGTCTGCCCCATGCCCGGGGCATGGAATCCGGTGGAAGAGGACTGGAAGCTGCCTGAAAACTGGCAGGAGATTATCCACCAGGGCTTTAAAGAACGCCTCGAACGATTTCGATCGTTTAAAGTGTTTATGGATATTTGCGTAAGGTGCGGCGCCTGCGCTGACAAATGCCACTACTTTATCGGTACCGGCGATCCCAAAAACATGCCCGTGGTGAGAGCCGAGCTTTTGCGGTCCGTGTATCGCAATGATTTTACCCGGGTCGGCAAAATTCTGGGTAAGATCAACGGGGCCCGGCCCATGTCCCTCGATGTTTTAAAGGAGTGGTGGTACTACCTGTTTCAATGTTCGGAATGCCGGCGCTGCTCGGTATTTTGCCCCTACGGGATCGATACGGCCGAGATTACCATCATGGGCCGCGAGCTTTTGAATTTGCTGGGTCTGAACATCGACTGGATTGCAACCCCGGTGGCCAATTGCTATCGCACCGGCAACCATCTGGGGATCCAGCCCCACGCTTTTAAAGACATGCTCGACTTTTTTGTAGATGACGTTGAGGAACTTACCGATGTGCGGATGGAGCCGCAATTCAACAAAAAGGGTGCCGATATTTTATTCATTACCCCTTACGGGGATGTATTTGCCGACCCCGGGCACTTACACCTGTGCGGGGTACATGATGCTGTTTCATTTTTTACAGGAAAAATACGGCCTTGACATCACCTGGAGCACCTATGCCTCCGAGGGCGGCAACTCTGGTTGTTTTACCTCCCATGAAACCATGAAGCGGCTCAATTCCAAAATGTACGCCGAGGCCAAACGGCTGGGCGTCAAATGGATTCTGGGTGGTGAGTGCGGTCACATGTGGCGGGTGATCAACCAGTACATGGATACCATGAACGGCCCGGCCGATTTTCTGGAAGAGCCGGTGAATCCCATCACGGGCACCAAATTCGAAAACGCCAAATCCACCAAAATGGTGCACATCACCGAGTTTACCGCCGATCTGATCAAGCACGGCAAACTCGACCTGGATCCCCGCCGCAACGATCACCTCAAGGTTACCTTTCATGACTCCTGCAACCCCGCCCGGGGCATGGGGCTGCTTGATGAGCCGCGCTATGTGATCGAAAATGTGTGCAACCATTTTTACGAAATGCCGGCCAACACCATTCGGGAGCAGACCTTCTGCTGCGGCAGCGGCGCGGGGCTAAACGCCGGGGAAGACATGGAACTGCGGTTGACCGGGGGACTGCCCAGGGCCAACGCCGTCGATTATGTGCACAAAAAGCACGGTGTCAACATGCTGTCCTGTGTTTGCGCCATCGACCGGGCCGCTTTACCGGCCCTGATGGAGTACTGGGTTCCCGAAGTGGATGTCTGCGGCGTTCATGAACTGGTGGCCAATGCCTTGAATCTGGAAGGGCAAAATGACAGGACCACTGATTTGCGCGGTGAAGACATTCCCGGATTAGAGAGTGATTCGGAGGAAGAAACTGATGAAGGATAAAAAATATATTTTTGGCGGTGTAATCATTTTCATTCTAATCGCAACCTTTCCCTTCTGGTATAACCAGGGGAAAAGCCGCTCCGCCGCCCGAACTCGAACTGACGGCCGCAGCCAAAGCGGCCAAGGTGTGTGTGCGGTCCACCGAGTATATGAAGGCTGAGCACATGCAGCTGCTGGATCTCTGGCGCGATTCGGTGGTACGGCGAGGCGATAGGACTTACGTGAATCCAAGCGGTAAGTAATTTAATATCAGTCTCTCCAACACCTGCCTGGATTGTCACTCAAACAAGGCCCAATTTTGCGACCGTTGTCATAATTATGCTTCGGTCACGCCCTATTGCTGCGATTGCCATATTGATAACCCGAAGGAGCAAACGTGATGGATAGCAGCAGACGACGCCTTTTGCAATTACTTGGACTTTCGTCTCTGGCGCTGACGGCCAGGCCCGTTTTAAATGCGTTCGCCAAGGAAGCAGAGCAGACTGAAGAATCCCAAGCGGTCATCAAACCGAATGAGAAGGCCTTAACGGCCAAACAATGGGCTATGGTCATTGATACGCGGAAATTCGAATCCGCTGCTGATGTCGAACCCCTGGTCGAGGCTTGCGACACCATTCACAATGTCCCGCACTTGAAGAACAAGCGCCACGAAATTAAATGGATCTGGGAAACCCATTACCACAACGCGTTTCCCGGCAAGGCCGGCCAATTCTTGAGTGAGGCGGTCGAACACACGCCCTTTATCGTTTTGTGCAACCACTGTGAAAATCCGCCCTGCGTGCGTGCCTGCCCGACCAAGGCCACGTTCAAGCGGGAATCCGACGGAATCGTTTTGATGGATTTTCATCGCTGCATCGGATGCCGGTTTTGCATGGCGGCCTGCCCCTTTGGCGCCCGGAGTTTCAACTTCCGGGATCCGCGCCCGTTTATCAAAGAGACCAATAAAGGATACCCTACCCGGTCGAAAGGTGTGGTTGAAAAGTGCAATTTCTGCGCAGAACGCCTGGCCGTGGGCCAACTGCCGGCCTGTGTGGAGGCCTCGGAAGGCAAGCTGGCCTTCGGGGATTTGTATGATTCCCAATCCGAGGTCCGTGAACTGATCCGAACCCATTACACCATTCGGCGTAAACAGGTACTGGGCACAGAGCCTTCTGTATATTACATAGTGTGAGGTGAATATGCTTGAATTAGCGATTAAAGGTGGCAAAAAATACTATGGCTGGATGACCTTTTTGATGGTCATCCTCGGCGTCGGTTTTCTCTTTTATCTGAAACAGCTCGATTTCGGTCTGGGTATCACCGGATTGAGCCGCGATACCTCCTGGGGATTTTACATCGCCAATTTTACCTTTCTGGTCGGCGTGGCCGCCGTGATGGTGGTCCTTCCTCACTATCTGCATGACTATAAAGCCTTTGGCCGGGTAACTATTCTGGGTGAGTTTCTGGCCATTGCTTCGGTTATCATGTGTGTGACCTTTATCCTGGTTGACCTTGGCCAGCCCACGCGGATTTTTAACGTCTTTATTTATATTTCGCCCAGATCCGTCCTGTTCTGGGATACCGTCGTATTAAACGGGTATCTGTTTTTAAATATCATCATCGGCTGGAATGTGCTGGAGGCCGAGCGCAACCAGATCCATTATCAAGCCTGGTTAAAACCGCTGATTTACCTATCGATTCCCTGGGCCGTCAGCATCCACACGGTCACCGCCTACCTGTACTGCGGCCTGCCGGGCAGGGGCTTCTGGATGACCGCCATCCTGGCCCCGCGCTTTTTGGCATCGGCCTTTGCCGCCGGACCGGCCCTGCTGATTTTATGCTGCCTGATCA
>PVMK01188175.1_pt1 | contig 10188 bp, 5 predicted proteins | sample 1853481 | NCBI WGS metagenome assembly PVMK01 (sample SAMN08533507, study PRJNA380276) | Marine sediment metagenome, whole genome shotgun sequencing project.
GAGTATTACGGGCCTCCGTCACGGCCGGTTGCCCCTCCTGGGCAGTACATCGCGATGCTCACGGTGGATGGACAGACTGTCGAGCAGCGATTCGAGATTCGGAAAGATCCGAGCTTAGCGGCCAGTGATGCCGATCTCAAAGCCCAGTTCGACCTAATGGTTGATATCCGTAGTCGCGTAGATGATGTATCCGACCTGGTGATCAAAACCAGGGAAGTCCGGGCACGGATTACCGAGCATCGAGCCGGGCTGCCCGACGCAGAAACGGCGCTGCGACAGTTGGACAACATCGAGGGTATCCTCACGATGTGGATGGGTTCCGAGGCCCACCCCATGATGTTTGGAACCCCGGGCCAGATCCAGAAACTGAGCAGGCTCTCGGGCGCGGTCATCGCGGCCGATGCCAAACCCACGGCAGCGATGTACGCGGTATTCGCGGACCTCTCGGAGCGCTTCGAATTGCAACGTGAACGTTTACAACAAATTAATAACCAGGAACTCGCGCCGTCGCAATCAAGTGGACGGGAACGGTAGGTCGGTATGAGAGGAGGACATTCATAGTTTCTCGAGTTAGATATTCAAAGTTTAGTTTCGTATCCGTTATCAGCGTTGGAGCGGCCATCTTGATGCTCGCGGCATTCGCCATTGCCGAGCATCATGAGTCATGAACCCTCGGTAGCATTGGCGAAGTCAACCTAGGCGCCCGGCGAGGATATTGTCGTGAACTCTTCCAACGGACCAGGCAACAGGGATGATTGGATTGGAATCTACGAAGCTGACCTGCGCTCAAAAAAAGGAAAACAAAATGTTGCGAATCTGTCTGATCCTTGTGCTGGGTTGGTGGACAACGTCGGCCTCAGTGGCTATTGCCAACGAGAGTGATGCCGAGGCAAACCTGCCGACCATTGCCGAGAAGACCAGGGGTTTTGAAAAGCGAGAAGGTTTCTTCGACTATTACTGGGATGTACGCGGCGGCAAGGTCTGGCTGGAAATTGACCGCTGGGAGGAAGAGTTTCTCTATCTGAACTCCCTGTCGACAGGCGTGGGATCCAATGACATTGGTCTCGATCGCAGTCAACTCGGTCGCACGCGCCTGGTGCGCTTCGAGCGCATTGGTCCGCGCGTGTTGCTGTTCCAGTCCAACACTGACTTTCGTGCCGAAAGTGACGACGCAACGGAGCGGCGCGCAGTACGTGAGGCCTTCGCCGAATCAGTCCTGTGGGGCTTTGAGGTCGCCGCCGAGGAGGACGGCCGCGTGCTGGTCGACGCATCTGGTTTTTTTCTCAGTGACGCATATCGGGTAATCCAGACACTTACGGAAGTCGATCAGGGCAACTATGAACTCGACGCGTCACGCTCGGCATTCTACTTGCCACGCACGCGCAATTTTCCCCGCAACACGGAGGTAGAGGCCACACTAACCTTCACCAGCGACAAACCCAGTCCACTGGTCAGGTCGGTGACACCCAGCCCCGAATCACTGACCGTTCGCCAACACCATTCTCTTATCCAACTGCCCGATGCGGGCTACGAAGCTCGGCAGTGGGATCCGCGGGCGGGGTATTGGAACGTAAGTTACCTGGATTACGCGGCGGGACTTGACGAGCCGATCGAAAAGCGACTCATCGGGCGTCATCGACTGCAAAAGAAAAATCCCGGCGCGGCTCTCAGTGAGGTGGTTGAACCGATTATTTACTATGTTGACCCCGGTACTCCGGAACCCGTGCGCTCGGCGTTGATCGAAGGCGCAAGCTGGTGGGCAGAGGCGTTCGAGGCGGCAGGATTCAAGAACGCTTACGAGGTCAAACTGCTGCCCGCTGACGCCGATCCGATGGATGTACGTTATAACGTGATCAACTGGGTTCACCGCTCCACTCGGGGGTGGTCCTACGGATACGGAGTGACCGACCCGCGAACCGGCGAAATCATCAAGGGCCATGTCACCCTGGGATCGCTTCGCGTACGACAGGATATGCTGATAGCACGGGGTTTGCTGGCGCCTTATGCAGCGGACGGCAGTGTCGATCCGCGGGTGCAGGAAATGGGCCTGGCCCGACTGCGCCAACTGTCGGCCCATGAGGTAGGTCATACGCTCGGCGTGATGCACAACCATGCCGCCAGTGTCCGTGGGCGTGAATCGGTGATGGACTATCCGCATCCGCTGATTCGTCTGAACGACGATGGTGAGCTTGATTTTTCCCAGGCCTACGACGTCGGCATCGGGGCATGGGATAAAGTCGCGATCGCCTACGGCTATAACGAGTTTGAACACGGCGAAGATGAGAGCGCCGCGCTGCAGAAAATTCTCAGTGATTCTATCGAAAGCGGCATGACCTATATCGCCTGGCAAGATGCCGGGCAACCGGGCGGGGCGCATCCGACCGCCCACTTGTGGGATAACGGTGCCAATCCGATCGAGGGATTGGCTGAGGTCATGGAAGTACGTGCACATGCGCTGGGACGATTCTCAGCCAGTAATATTCCGTTGGGTGCACCGATGGCTTCGCTGGAAGAGACGCTGGTGCCAGTTTACTTTTATCACCGTTACCAGGTTGAAGCCGTTGCCAAACTGTTAGGCGGTATGGATTACACCTACGCCCTGCGAGACGACGGACAGACAGTGACCGAGATCGTCTCACCCAGCCAACAGCGGACAGCCCTGGATGCACTCATCGGGACATTGCAAGTGGAAACACTGGCCCTGGACGAACGCGTCATTCGCCTGATCCCGCCGCGCATACTGGATTCCCAGCGGGGGCGCGAAACATTTGCAACTCGTTCTGATCCCGTGTTTGATCCGATTAGTGCTGCGGAAACCGCCGCGGGCTACAGCATCGGCCTGATGCTGCATCCCGCTCGCGCTGCAAGGCTCGTCCAATTTCATGCTCGCGACGAGAACAACCCGGCTCTTGAGGAGACCATCGATCGTCTGCTCGATGGCACCTGGAAAACCGCGCGAGAGAAAGGCTATCTCGCTGAAATCGGGCGCGCTGTCGATCACACCACCCTGTTTCATCTTATGCATCTTGCAGCCGACGAGGACGCCACGCCGCAAGTTCGTGCGGTCGCACAAAACAAACTGGGTGAATTGTTGACCTGGTTGAAAACGCGCCTGAGTCGTGTGCAAAAGAATGACGAGGCGCAGAGCGCGCATTACCAGTATGCGATCGCCGCGATCGCACGATTCCTCGAAAACCCGACTGAGGTCGAGTTAAGCCCACCCGCTGTGATGCCTGATGGCTCACCGATCTAATCAATAGTGAAGTAGAGGATAGGCAACTCAAGCTGCGTTTTTGGTAATGTCCGATAACCCATGATTCTGTTAAGTAGCGAGCCCCCCAAGGGGGACCGTCGATCCAAAAATTGAATAAACGTCTTGAACTTACCAGGCAGTGTTCTTGCGCCTACAGGAGGGAGAAAAAATCATGAGATTTGAAAACAAGGTCGCCTTGGTGACAGGCGGGAACTTTGGTATCGGGCGTGGAATAGCCCATAAGTTTGCCGCAGAAGGCGCCAGAATTGCCATCGTCGCCCGAAATGAAGAACGCGCAAATCACGTTGTCAAAGAGCTAACGGACCTTGGCCACACGGCCACCTTCTTCAAGACCGATGTCTCCGGTGAAGAAGCCGTAAAGTCCATGATTGAAGCGGTCGTGGAACGCTTTGGGCGCCTGGATATTGTTGTGAACAATGCGGGATGCGGCAGCCAGCACTGCGGGATTGAACCAGATACACCGCCCGGAGAACGATGGAATTTTTTCCGCGGCGCAAACTTGGACTCAAACTATTATGTGACCTCATTGGCGATACCGCATCTTGTGAAAAATCGTGGCAGCGCAATTGTAAATATTTCATCTACAGCAACTTTCCACGGAAATTGGGGATTGTATGGTGTGGCGAAAACGGGCGTCGAGGGCATGACGCGCTCTTTTGCCGCTGAACTCGCACCCTATGGCATACGCGTGAATGCGATCAGCCCTGGCTGGATCGAGACAAGTCCCGAAGAAACAGCCGCAGCACAGGGCGATAGTGGGGGAATGGGAGATGCCGCCGTCGCTGCTCGGTAGAGCGGGAACACCAGAAGAGATTGCCAACACGGCATCGTTCCTGGCCTCCGACGAAGCGTCCTTCATCACTGGCCAGACACTAATAGTTGATGGCGGTGGAATGATTTTGGACTATGGCTCAATATCCTCGCTTAAAAGCGTTGGTCATCGCGTGTTTTCGCATTCAGCCGGCGTAACCTCATGACACAATCAAATCCTGCTAGTCTGGCAAATCCAGCCATTTGATCAAACATTGTCCGGTGTGGTGTAACGCAATAATCAAAACGCAGCGGCACGAGCATAATCCTCTTTCAGCGTTGCCGCGGCCCGGTAGAAATGCCACGCGGCCCAGACCTGGAGGCCCAGGCTCGCAACAAGGGCATAGCGTAGCGAATCGTCACCCGCGGTGGGTTCCAGTTGCTCACTGACAAATCCAGTAATAATCGGGCCAAGCGAGTACGCGAGGTATAGAAATGTTGAAAGCGTCGCGTAGGCGACAGCCCGCATTTGACTTCCGACCAGTCCGGTCAGCAACGTCTGCAGGGGCGCATACCACATGGAAAACACCAGTGTGCTGAGGAAGGAACCGGTCAGCGCCAGCGTCACCGATGGGCCGAGGAAAGCCAGCAGCCAGGGTGGTATGGACAACAACGCCACCCCGCAAAGCATCCAGCTGTGCCAGCGGATGTCACGCCTGCCCAGGTAGTCCAACAGGTAGCCACCCAGCAGGACGCCCGCCAAGCCGGCGACGACCCACACCACGCCCAGCGCAGTACCCGCCTCGCCAATGCTCATGCCATGACTCCTGACGTAAAAACTTATAGTCCAAAAGCCACTTACGGCATCCATGATATTCACCAGGCTGAACGCCACAATCAGGTGGAACAGGCTGCGCTGGCCCAACATGAAACGCAACACCTTGCGCAGCGGCGGTGGCTCGACCGTGGTGATTTTCTCACCCTTGGAATCTCTACGCAGGGGCTCCTTGAGGATAAGAAACAGCAATACGGCCAACACCATGCCAAACAGACCGAAAGCGATCATGGCCGCTCTCCAGCTGTACAGCTCTACAATCATCGCGCCAACGGCCATGCCCAGGGAAAAACCAATCACCGAGCCGGTATTGAATATGCCCATGGCAAAACCGCGTTTGCGCAGCGGAAACAGGTCCGAAATCATGGACACGGTCGGTGGGTAGGCACCGGTGGTACCGGCACCGATGACGACGCGCGCCCAGAATAATTGTGTGTAGTTGCGCGCCATGCCAAAGGCAATGGTCATGACCGACCATAACGCCAACGCAGATGCGAGTAAGTTGCGGCGATTATGGGTGTCGGCGAGACGACCGACAGGAATACCAATGAAAATTCGGACCAGTCCGAAGGCAAACGCCATTGAGAAGCCGAGTTCGGTGTCGCTCAGCTCAAATTCGTGCCGGAGAGGTTCCGCAACGACACTGATCAAGGCCCGGTCTGCCCAGTCCAGTATCGAAACAAAAGTCAACACGCCGAGCGTCCACCACGCAGCCCGCGCCCGTTTGGTGGTGGATTGATGTTCTGCTGCCGGAGTCTGCAACTCGGTCATACTCGCCTAAAAGCCCGCATTGCCGCATGGGTATGCCGCGACATCGTGACCTGCCCGCATCAACTGGTCCAGGTTCAGGGTTAGTTTACGCAGCTTCGTGGTTCATGGGTAATTCCTCTTCGGGTACGATGATTTCAGGTGCGGGCGGTCGATACCCGAGCGTGCTATGCGGCCGGATGAGGAGCAGGGCTCACATGACTATGGGCGATGGTGCACGATGAACGAAGAATTCAACGATGCGCGCCTGACGTCTATTTATGATGCAGTCAATCCGTGGGGTGAGGATGAAGATTTCTACCTCTCGTTGCCTCGAAACGGGAATGTGTCCATATTGGACCTAGGTTGTGGAACCGGCCGGCTGGCCTGCGCTTATGCCAGCGAAGGACACGACGTGTTAGGGGCGGACCCGGCAGCCGCGATGCTGGATACCGCCCGAGCGCGAGAATGGGGGGACCAGGTTGAGTGGGTGCACTCAAATGCCCAATCTTTCCGCAGAGAGCGTCGCTTCGATCTCATCGTGATGACCGGCCACGCCTTTCAATTCCTCCATACCGATCAGGACATAGAAGCCGGGCTTTCCACGATGAAACGCCATCTTGCGCCGGGTGGCCGTGTCGTCTTCGAGACGCGGAACCCGCTGGCGCGCGTCTGGTCGAATTGGACGGCCGAGAACCTGGTAACGATCGCTATCGAGAGCGAGGATAAGGTCGACGTATGGGCGACCGTCGATGAAGTGGACGGCGACTACGTTCGATTCAAAATGAATTACCTGATCGAGCGCACGCAGGAGAAGCTGGTCTCGAACAACACGCTGCGGTTTCTCGGCCGGGCTGCTTTGGAAGCGCACCTTGGGCGGGCAGGCCTTCAGCTCGAACAACTACTTGGCGACTGGAATAGCGAGCCCTTCTCGCCAAGCAGCCCGGAGATGATTGTCGTGGCCAGCTCAGTTTCGTAAGAAACCCCCCGCGGGCCTTACTTGCAACTCTTTCGCAGGAAGAACTCGTTCTGCACTTCTGTGAGAGAAATGTTCACGCCGCGATGGCGAAATCGCGTAATTCCGAAACCTCTTGAACCGACTCGGAGAGCGACCTGAGGGGCACCGTTCATCCCCCTCCAGCCTACTCAGGCGGTCTCCAGCCGGCACCAACAGAACTTGAAAAGTATTGTAACTATCTGAAGTTGTTATTGAATCTAGGAATTCGCGCCTAGATCTCCGAAGCTGGGGGTCGCGCGTTCGAATCGCGCCCGGGTCACCATTTCTTTCAACTACTTGCGACGACGAATGCCGCTCGATCGAGCCGATTTGGTTCGGTCTGGTTCGGTTTTGGTTCGGTCCACTCTCGTGAAACTCAGATCGGCGTGGTCTAGTGGTAAGACGTGCCGGTAGGTCTTCTCGATGACCTCGACGCTTGCGCCTACCCACTCGGCAATTCGAGTAACAGGGGTACCAGCTTCAAATGCCTATCCTCTTGCCTGTGGGTTCTCTTGTAGATTTTTTCCCGGGTGGGTGATGAAAACCCTTCTAATCGTGTTTTTTGGGGCTTTGGCTTTAGGCGCCGGTGTGGGATCCGCGGCAGACGGCAAGGTCGTTCCCGCTGTTTTCACGGATGTGGCGCCCGTGATTGACGGGGATGTATCCGATGCGGTCTGGGAAAAAGGGGCGCGCCTAACCGATTTTCATCAGGTCCGGCCCATTGAGTTCGATCCCGCTGGTGAGGATCTGGAAATCCGGATTCTTTACGATCCGGATTTTCTTTACATCCGCGCTGTGGTCACCATGCACGACCTTGCCGATATCACGGCAAATAAATTGGCCCAGGGTTCGCAGACATTCGCTGAAGATCGCGTTTTCGTATTGCTGGATCCGTATCGAAATCGGCGTACAGGCTACCAGTTCTTGGTAACCCCGAACGGGGTGCGGGAAGAAGGCCTCTACGATGGTGGCCGCCGCGTCAATCGGAATTGGGATGGAGTCTGGAAGTCGAATACCCGTCGTACTGAGACCGGCTGGACGGCGGAGATGGCCATCCCGTTCAAGACCATCAATTTCGAGGTATCGAACGAGGACTGGGGTATTTCCTTTGGCCTGAAGATCTACAACCGCAACGAAGACATCGCCTGGACGTCCCAAGGCGGCGAAACGCTCCCCGCTTCCGCGGGCACCCTCGCGGGCATCAATCGGGCCGAGCAGGGAATCGGATTGGATGTGACGCCTTCGCTCAGCGTCAAGTTCGACATAGACCACGACGAAAATGAGGAAGACTCCGATATCGAGCCCTCGCTCGATGTGATCTACAAGATCACACCGTCCCTGACCGCAGCCGTCACTGCCAACACGGATTTTTCTGCAGCCGAGGTAGACGACCGCGTCGTGTCCCTCGATCGTTTCCCGGTGTTTTTTCCCGAAAAGCGCGAATTCTTTCTGCAGGATGCCGACATCTTTTCGTTTGCGGGTCTGGACCGTAGCGGCAGTCCGTTTGCGGATCTGGACCGTAACGGCATTCCGTTTTTCTCCCGTCGCATCGGTCTCGATGGCGATGGTGCCCTCGTGGATGTCTTCGGGGGCGGCAAGCTGACAGGGCGCATCGGTCGAGTCAATCTGGGTGTTTTGGACGTCGCGCAGGATGCCAGCGATGGAAGCGGTGTCGAAAACCTGTTTGTCGGTCGCGCCAGCGTCAATGTGTTAAAGGAGTCCACCATTGGCGGCATCGCCACCCATGGTTCACCGGTCTCCGGAGAAAACAACTGGCTGATCGGTGTTGATGCCAATTATCAAAATAGCGATCTGCTAGAAGGCAAGATTCTGCGCGGCTATCTGTGGTATCAGCGGTCGGATACCTCGGGTCTTTCCGGCAGCGAAGATGCGTTCGGTGCAACCGTCGAAATTCCACAGACCGCTGGCTGGTACGGAGAAGCGTCGATGCGGCAGGTCGGCAGGAATTTCAATCCCGCCCTGGGGTTTGTGAACCGCAGCGGGATTCGCCAATACACCGGCGAAGTGCAGTTTCGCAAATATTTCCGTGATTCCTGGGTTCAATTCCTGAGCCCGAACCTCAAATTCGAGCACGTAGACGATCTCGACGGCGAGACAGAATCGCAAAGCCTCGACCTGGAGCCGCTGTTCCTCGGCACCAGCAATACGGACTGGTTTCGTGCAGGCATGAGCCTCGTCCGTGAAGTTCTGACGGAGCCCTTCGAAATATCGGATGGAGTCATCATTCCAGTCGGGGACTACAGTTGGGAACGCTACCGAGCGAGCATCGATTCCGGCGAGCACCGGCCCGTCTACATCGATATGAAGGTCGAGTTCGGGAGCTTCTATTCCGGGCGCCGGTTGGATCTGGAACCAAAGATCACCTGGCAACCGAGCCCGCATTTTTCCGCGGAGGTCAGTTACAGCCAATCCAAGGTTTCTCTCGACGAGGGTGACTTCACGACGCGTCTTTTTTCGAGTGCGCTGCGCATCGCTTTCAACAGTCAATGGTCTTGGAATACCCTATTTCAATACGACAATGAGAGCGATGACTTCGCGATCAACAGCCGCCTGCGTTATCAGCCGGAAGACGGGCAGGAGTTTCTGGTGGTGGTGAATCACGGTTTTCGCGTGCGTGACAACAATGACCCCAGGGGCAACCCCCTGCTGGAATCCGGTGTGACCGAGATCATCATCAAGGGGTCCTACCTTTTTCGGTTTTAGGCGCCCCCCTCGCTCGTCGAGACAATCGAATGCCACTGAAGAAAACACGCGCACCGTTCACCCCCCTCCAGCCCACTCAGGCGGTCTCCAGCCGCCACCAAGCGAGCTTGAAAAGTCTTGTAACTATTTGAATTTGTTACTGATTCCAGGATTTCGAGCGTAAATCTCCGAAGCTGGGGGTCGCGCGTTCGAATCGCGCCCGGGTCACCATTTGATTTCGCGCAGTTACGTGACGCGCTCCTGCGAGCGTTGCGCATCGAATCGCCGAACCAGACCGAACCATTTCCCTCTACCGTTTCTTCGGCATGGTTCAGATCTCCTCAAGTGGCTTTTTACCACTTTCGATCTGGACCAGTTATTTCAGGCTAGGTCAAGTCGAATAGCAATAACTCTGTTCGCTGATCGGCTCGGATCTCCAAGGTCTCCTCGCCGCTGATCGCGGCGCCGTCACCCTGCGCGAGCGGTTCCCCGAGAACCGTTACCGCACCCCGCGTGAGCTGGAGCCAGAGGTGACGGTCGGGTTCGGGCTCGTACGAGATGCTTCGCCCGGTCTCCAAGATTGACGAGTACAGGAAGGCATCTTGGTGGACTGTGACCGAGCCGTCGGCGCCGTCGCGGGAGACGATCAGGCGCAGCGTGTTTAGGCGGTCGGCTTCCGGGAAGTTTTTCTGTTCGTAGGACGGCTCCAGTCCCTCTTGCTCCGGCAGAATCCAAATTTGTAGGAAGCGGACGGTTTCGTCGCGCGAGTGGTTGTACTCGCTGTGAGTGACGCCGGTGCCCGCCGTCATCCGCTGGACCTCGCCCGGCCGGATCAAAGATCCGTTACCCAAGCTGTCCTTGTGTTCAAGAACACCGCCCAGC
>PVMK01114038.1_pt1 | contig 10187 bp, 14 predicted proteins | sample 1853481 | NCBI WGS metagenome assembly PVMK01 (sample SAMN08533507, study PRJNA380276) | Marine sediment metagenome, whole genome shotgun sequencing project.
AATGTATTCCCGACCACACATCCGTCACAATAATATCTGCTGTGCGAAACCATGTACGCCAATATGACAAATCGGCTCAACTTCATTATATTTGTGATAATTATTCCTCTCATTCCACGCAGGAGTTTTGTCAGGGAATCGCCGAGTTATGCCGCGTACCCCTGCCCAGGCTTAAAACCGTGAAAGAGCGCCGTCAATGGTTGGAATCTCCAGAGAAAAGGATCATTTTCCACTTCCTGCCAACTCATGGTTCATGGTTGAATTTGATCGAAAACTGGTTTGGCATCCTTCAACAAAAAGCCTTGAAGGATGAAAGTTTTCTATCGACTATGGATCTTGAAAATCGTATTATGGCATACAACAATACATGGAATACTGAATTCGCCCACCCGTTTAAGTTCTCATATACAGGCAAGGGACTTCATGAAAAGGTAATTTCCAGATTTACAAAGTGGATGCAGATGCAGAGCCCCCAACTGAATGATAAATTTCTCGAAAAACAACTTAAGTTAATGGTTAATCTAACAACATCATACTGGCCCATGGCTCAAAAAAATATGTGGAATCTTTTACAAACAACTTTGCTGGAAAATGATGACTTCATCAAGGGAATTATCGGAGACGATGAAAATCGCAATGATCTATTAGTGAACCTCAACGGCATTCTCCAAAGTAAACTAAAGGTGAATTAAATTGCCGACTCTCCGGGAAAAACTTCCTAGACAGGGCACTAGTAATCTAAAGTGGGCCACTGCGCCAGGGAATGTCAGGCTAAAAAAAAGATTGACGGGATTGCCTAAGGATTCTGTTGCGAATGTATCCCAGATCATTTCGCTGGATAAAAGTGTTTTGACGGAGAAATGTGGTAGAGTCCCAGGATCATACATCAAACAAATATTTCATGGCCTGGATATCGTATTCTGCAGATAGTTTTGGAAAACACTCAGTCGTTGATGGAACAAACCCAGTCCGAGGCCAATCTGCCAGGCGTTATGCAGCCCGCCACGACCTTTTGGAGCTACAGCATTGCGTTGAAAGAAGGAAAAGAAGCACCGGAGAGTTGGCGACCATCGAAAAGAAGCTCCTGAGGGCCTTGCGTACCGATCTGAAGATGGATCCCGCATTCCGATACACAATTTACATTTCCGCTTAATCCACTCGGAAAAAGCGAGTTCTTATCAATAACTTTTCATCAGAATTTTACGATTTCAATATTCGATTTTAGCAAGCCATAACAAACTGAAATTTAACTAAATGGTCTAAATGTCGGGTGTCATTTCGCTGCATTATATCACTCATTTTTTCGGTATAATCATTGTTCGGCTACATAAAAAGGGATATTACGGATGAAGCAGAAGCATAGCAAGCTTACGCGAGAACTTACGAATAACGAACTGAACCGATTATTTGAACGGTTTTCCCGTCCTATGGTTCGACCATGTATTAACTCGCGCCAGAAACGAAGCGCAGTCGGAATAGCTAAGGCACTTTGGATGAGACTTGTCACCGGAACTGACACTGAAGAGCATATCTACGAAGATTTGAGGCTTATCTTCAAGGACAACCATGATTCAAATGTGGCCGTGGGGTCCATGTACTTTTTCAAGATGAAGTCAGAGTTGACAAAAGCGCAAATCAGCAATCTAAAAAAGCACTACGGTGATGAGCGCAATTTCAACCGTTTGAAGCGTTGGGAACCACCTGTTTCTATCGAATCGTGCTAAGGCCGAACAAGGCGCTTGAGATGGACTGGGCAAAGCCGTGCCGCTTTTTGAAAGGCAGTATTTGACCGATAGTTTTTACCTTTGTCATAGTTTTTTGGTTATCGTTGCCCAGCCACTCAGCTTTACGTTCGGCCCTCAAAATAATTCTTGAGATGAAAAAATCTGCCAATTATGGTATGATCCCAACCCATAAATAAAATACTTTTCAGAGAGGGGATTTTAAGAATGTACAAAGCTGAAAATACAATAAAATTAGATAAAGCATTCATCTTAAAAGAAGATGAGGCGACCTATTCTTCTCGTTGTTCCGGAGAATTGCTCAAAGAGCATAGGCTTTACAATCTCATAGATCTATTTTCTGGGGCAGGAGGTATGTCTTTGGGCTTTTCAGAAGTTTTTGGGCAACCCTTTCGATCGGTTTGGGCCAATGACTTTAATCATTTTTGTGTTGATACATACAATGAGAATTTTGGACAACATTGCGTTGCAGGCGACATTGTAGAAATATTGGAAAAAAATGAAATCGAGATACCACAAGCCGATGTTGTGATTGGTGGACCCCCATGTCAGGGGTTTAGTCTCTTGAATAAAAATCGAGAGAATGACCCTCGTAAAGAATTATGGCGACCTTTTTTGGAGGTCGTGGAAAGATGTGGTGCATCAATTTTTGTAATGGAAAATGTACCGCATTTGCTTGGCACTTTTGAGCATGGGGAAATTGTCGGCATGGCAAAATTTCTTGGATTTAACGTATGGCAAGATAAATTAGTAGCAGCAGCTTACGGTGTGCCTCAAACTCGTACAAGGGCATTTATTATAGGCTGCAAATTTGCCGACCCCTCAATTTTGTTCCCCCCCCGCAAAACTCACTTTAATCCTAATGGAAACGGCAAACAAATAAGTCTTCCATTTAACAGTAGCGAACATTTATCCAAGCCTCCACGGTGGAGAACGGTAAGAGATGCCATTGGAGACTTGGCGCCGCCTATAGGAACTGAAATACGAGACGTTTCTCCACCGCTTGATTTGCATTTTGGCAGGAATCCAACCGAATTAAGCAAAAAAAGATACAGAGCAATTCCTAATGAAGGTATGAACCGTTTCGACTTACAACGAATAGCTCCTGAGTTAACACCAAAGTGTTGGATCAGAAAGAAATCAGGTGGCACTGATTTGTTTGGACGACTTTGGTGGGATAAACCTTCAGTTACAATACGCACCGAATTTTTTAAACCGGAAAAAGGGTGCTATTTATATCCGGAGCAACATCGGCCAATTGCTCACAGAGAGGCCGCACGTTTTCAAAGTTTTCCTGATATTTCTTCTGCATGCAAATACGACAATTGACCAATCAAACCAGCACTGAAACAAATGACCAATCATGGAAAACCAGAAAAATATGGAGCTCTTTGGACAAGGGAAGAGTTGATTCTTGCTTTTGATCTTTATTGCCGGATCCCATTTAAGAAGACAAAAGCGAACAATCCTGGTGTTATTGAACTCGCCCATGTTTTAAAACGATCTCCAGCAAGCATCGCCAGAAAATTGGGCAATTTTGGATCACTTGATCCGGAACTTCGCAAACAAAAGGTATCTGGCCTTTTACACACTAGTAAACTAGATCGCAAAATATGGAAGGAATTTCATAACGATTGGAACCAGCTTGTCACGGAAGTGAAGTTTTTGAAGGATGAGTTGGGGTCAAAAGTTATACGACAAAACAAAACAGAGATGGATATAACTCCTCCTACTGGCCCTTCGGAAAAGATAACAACTCAAAAATCCCGTATTCATCAAACATTTTTTCGTCAAGCAATTCTTAGTAATTATGAGAATACTTGTTGTATTACCGGATTAAAAATTGAAGAATGTTTAGTGGCAAGTCATATAATACCATGGAGCGTTTCTGAGAATGATAGAACAGATCCCCGAAACGGTTTATGCCTTAGTGCCACATTTGACCGTCTTTTTGATCGAGGGCTAATTGCCATCACAAACAAATTTCGAGTTGCTGTCTCATCTCGTTTGTTGACATCCCGAGACAAAAAAATAAAAAATATGATTTGCGTCTATAATGATAAAGCAATTATTAAACCGCAGAAATTTTTACCATTAACATCTAATCTTGAATGGCATCAACAAAATGTTTATAAATAATAATGATGAGACGAGGAAGTATATATGAATACCATTGATGAGATCAAAGGACTTACTGAAGAATATCGTGCTTTGTTAAGAGAATCGACAAACAAAATATCTGAGCCATCAAAAAATCCAATTGAAGAGGTTAAGAAGCTACTTGTCGGCAAGGAAGAATGGAGCCATAAAGCTTCGGAACATCTTCTTAATCTTGCATTAGGTTACGGTTCATTTATGCTTCGGAATGCATTAGCGCTTTCTTTAGCACTAGAAATTGAAGATGGTGAGTTGGGCTTCTAATCAACCTTTGCTGCGCAAGACAGAAACGCGGCACATCGTTGGCATTTGGCAAACGAAATTAGAAGGCAAAACATAGCGGTACGAGACAAAATATTAAAATATATGAGAAACAATGTCGGCCAGAATGTGACGGGGGAAGAGTTAAAGTACCTTGCCAAAGATAGGTCGGAATGGGCACGAAGAATAAGAGAATTACGGACTGAATATGGTTGGCCTGTCGTCACACAAAATACAGGCAGACCTGATCTTGAAGTAGGAGTTTATTTGTTGGAAGCGTATCGTCAAAGTCCTGAGCATGATCGTCATATTCCAGATCCGCTTAAAAGAAAGGTTCTTCGCAGAGACAATTACAAATGCACAATATGTAATTGGTCTCATGAAGAATGGAATCGTTCCATCCCCACCATTTAGAGTTGCATCATCAGAAACCTCATGCGAAGGGCGGCGGAAACACGGAAAGCAATCTTGTAACAGTATGCACCATCTGTCATGATGAGATACATCGAAAAGACAACAAATAAAAGCGGCAAGGCCGAACAAAGGGCTGGAGCAGACGCCGTGAAATTCGCGGTTTTTCTGTGAGGCCCCTGAGTAGTGCGGCCTTCGGTGGCGGCGCTGCTCAGCCCTTAGGTGCTCAAAAACATCCCATGAATATGATTCCATATGGCATAGAAAAACTTGGCTTCGGAAAATGGTTCCAGGATAATGTTGATCCTGAGGATTTGAATAGATTTGATATTGCAAGAGTGATGGCTGTTCATAGAGACAGTTACACGATAAATAATGGTGGGAACGATGTTTTTGCTGAGCTGATTGGGAAAATCGTTTTTAGTGCGGCTTCTCCGATTGATTATCCCGCCGTAGGGGATTGGGTATTCGCAACTTTCTATGATGAAAACACCTTTTCAATAATTCATAATGTATTACCAAGAAAATCATTGCTTAAAAGGAAAACACCAGGAAAGAAAATAGATTTTCAATTGATTGCCGCCAATATTGATGTCGCATTTATTGTCCAATCTTTGGACACAAATTTTAATCTCAGGCGACTTGAACGATATTTAGTGATGGTTAAAGAAAGCAAAATCAAGCCAATCGTATTGTTGAGCAAAAGTGATCTCCTCAATACAAAAGATATCGCAAATAGGCTCACAGAAATCCATGAAATAATGCCCTTTTTGCATGTGCAGCCATTCAGTAATGAAAATGAATCCGGTTTAAAAAACGTAAAGAATTTTTTGGCTCCTCGGAAAACATACTGTTTATTGGGATCTTCAGGTGTTGGCAAAACAACCTTATTAAACAATCTTATCGGCGAATCAATATTTACAACAAAGACAGTTAGAGAAAAGGATAGTAAAGGCAGGCATACCACAACATATCGACAATTGATAAAGTTAGATTGCGAAGCAATGCTGATAGACACTCCAGGGATGAGAGAGCTCGGCAATTTTTCTGTAGAAACAGGCATTGATGAAACATTTACGGAAATTACAGAGCTTTCAGAACATTGTCAATTTAATGATTGTACTCATGTTAATGAAAAAGGTTGTGCCGTTTTAAAGGCAGTGGAAGATGGGCAAGTGCCAGAGAAAAGATATCAAAATTATATCAAAATGAAAAAAGAATCAATTTATAATGAAATGTCATATTTAGAGAAAAAACAAAAAGATAAACAGTTCGGCAAATTATGTAAAACTGTAATGAAGCACAAGAAAAATCAGAGATAGCACCTAACAATGCCACTGGAGCAGACGGCATGCAGATAGCGGTTTTACGTAAAGGCCGTGCAAGATCGGTACTAAATCAGGCCGCTGCTCACCGGCGGACGTTATACCGTCCACCGGAATTAAATAAATGGAAAAGAAAAAGAAAGTACCTGACAAACTTAAAATATGGATTGATGCTCGAAAGCGATTTCATTTGTCACATGAACAGATTCAGATGGCAAGAGAACTCGGCATGAACCCCAAGAGGTTTGGTAAGCTTGCAAATCATAAGCAAGAACCCTGGAAGGCACCTCTCCCGGATTTTATTGAATCGCTATATTACAAAAGATTTCGCAAAGAACACCCGGATCAAGTTAAATCCATTGAACGAATTGTCAAAGATCGCAACAGAAAAAAGGAAGACCCTATTCCTTTTTAATCAAGGATTTCTGGCATCGTGAATGTTAAGCATAATATCTAAGACACGGTATAACCAATCGCTGAACCTGACCGGGAAAATTATGCGGTTTTACGTAAAGGCCAGTGCAAGCTCGAACGTATGGAGGCCGGCAGGTTAGCTCAAACGTAAAGAGGTAAAATGAAATTCAGCGATGTTATCAAAAATATCTTGTCCACCACATCCGGTCCAATGACCCCACAGGAAATCCGTGACCAAGTAAAGATGAAATATCCTGATTTTTACGGAACCCCTTCACATTGCAAGAACGTAGAAAAGGGCCATTACAAGGATATCGATCATGCACTCTTGGCACAAATCTACTCCCTCACGGGGACAAGTGATACCTTCCAGTGCGATAAGAGCACAAAACCAATGAGGATTTCTTTCGTTGCGTTTGACAAACCTCTATACCGGCACAGCTTGTTTTCAGAGAGTGTATTTATTAACAGGGTTCCCGAGGGACGGAAGCCCAAATACGAGGACAAAGTAAGAGAGATAATAACGAATACCGATAAAATATCACGATGCCTACTACAAGGCTGAGACTTTTCGTGGACCTAGTCTTTATTTTCATCAGCGTGCTTTAGCGACTCGGCATGCGCCTGTATCTTTCACCCATTTAGAGTATATTTACGCAACCCTTGCCTCTTTGGGTATGCATAGAATGGGGAGAGGTGGCTCTAAGATGCGAAGCTTCGAGGCTCTATCTCAAAGTGTCCAAGCTCTAAATGGCAGGATTTTAGAGGCGCAGACCTTCGATTTTCGCGAAATGACCGACGTGAGTATACTCTGCGGATTTTGCGCGGGAATACAACCATAAGAAATGACTTGGAGAGCGAATGGCTTCTCATGAAGGAAATCATTTCACAGTTTTTTATCCCAGTTGCTTCCGACACTACATTTTATTCGAAGGCAGAACAATGGATGAAGACAAGAGAGGAGTACCCTTGGGACACGTCAGTTTTTAAAGTAGTGGATAATCTCGTCATTGGTTCAAAGAAATGATTATGCTAACCAGCGCCTGCACAAGGACCGCTCGTACCTCGCGGCCTGTGAGGCGCGTTATCTATAAGGCAAAAAAATGAAAAGAAAGAAAATCCAGGAAAAGAACGATGAAGTTACATTAGTTCTTGGCGTTTGCTGGTATATGCCTGATGAATTCATCAAAATGAAGCAGGCCGCTAGTGATGGAGATAATTTTGAAGATACATATGAAGATTGGCTGCAATTTGCAGAAAAAACAATGAAGGATCTGAAGAAACAGGGTGTTAATCCGCGAAAAGTTTATGTCAAGACAGATGATTTCAGATTGTGGTGTAAGAAAAATGATTTGTATACAGGTGGTCCCGCTCGCACAAGGTATGTAGCTGAAATTTTAAAATCAAAAAATAATTCGAAGATAACCAGCGGTTGAACCAGACCGGAAGAAATTCAGGCCTTTTACGTTGTAATCCTGAATAAGCGCTAAAGGAAAACCTACCGCTGGTTATCCGCAACCGTTATTTGCCCACTGTCAAAATAGGTTGTTGTTTTTATAGGTCGGAAATGTTTGAGAAAGATGAATTTAAACTCGAAAAATTTGTTCATAAAAAGCTTCCTTTGTTGGCAAAGGCAAAATCAAAATTAAAAAAATGTGACCAAAAATTGGTTGAATATTTTCCGAATGATGATTGGAAAAAATTTGATGGAGTAGTGTTTGTTCCAGAAAAAAGAGAAGTTTTTTGTTCTTTTTACGATGAATTTAATAAAGTTGCAGTATTGATTCCTTTAACCGATTTGAATTTTCAAAATATTGAAGTTCAGAAACGAGTAACAAAATTTCGAAAAAAATACTATTATTTCAAATAACAAGCCACTGGAGCTGACGGCGTGAAGATAGCGGTTTTACATCAGGACCGTGCAAATTTGGAGTTTATTTAGGACGCTGCGCACCGGCGGACGTTATATGTCTGTACGAGGTGAAAACAAGATCACGATAGAGGAGCGTTACAAGAGAAGATATAAAGCAGGTGATATTCCTTGGGATATTGGTAAACCTGATTTCAGCCTTATTCAGACTGTGACCAAGATGACCATAAAGCCCTGCAAAGCACTGGATATTGGATGCGGAACTGGTGATAACTCCATATGGCTTTCCCAAAATGGCTTCCATGTAATAGGTATTGATACTTCAGAGATTGCAATACAGAAGGCTATAGAGAAAGCTTCAAAAGCTAATGTCAAATGTAACTTTATCGTGATTGACTTCCTAACAAACAAGATAAAAGGGGCCCCATTTGGCTTTGCATTTGATAGGGGTTGTTTTCATTCATTAGATTCGGATGAAGAACGGAAGAGCTTTGCTGAAAATGTAGCTGACCATTTAGAAAAAAATGGCCTGTGGCTTAGTCTTGCTGGCAACGCCGATGAACAACGTGATGGCCCAGGTCCACCACGGCGGACCGCCAGAGATATTGTTAACTCTGTGGAGCCTTACTTCGAAATCCTTTCGCTCGTTTCAGGCCATTTTGGTTCTAAGCGCCCAAACCCGCCTAGAGCCTGGGTTTGTCTAATGCGGAAGAGGCGTTTTGCATAAATGCTTGGCAAATCATTAATGATTCAGCATATAACGGAGGCGGATGAACCAGACGTGAGAAACTTAGCGGTTTTCCGTGAAAGTCAGTGCTAACTTCCAATTCGTCAGGCACGCTGGTTATCCGCAAACGTTATGTGAGGAGATCAGATATGGCACTGATGGAGGACGTAACCCTGACAGATTCTATAGAAATCAAGACAACACCTGAGAAGATCTTCGATTTCCTCATTCATCTTGTTGATAACGAAAGTTATCGCGCTTGGCATCCAAAAGACCATGTAGCTCTCTGCTGGCTAAAAGGAAACCCTTGGGAGGAGGGATCTGTTGTCTACGCTGAAGAATAAATTCACGGGAAATCGCATAAGTTGAAATTTCTTGTCACTAAGGTAGTCCCGAACAGAGAGATCCAATATGTTCCTGTGTCTCGGTTTCTGAGAAGATATTTCCGAAAGAACGCGTTTCACCTGGAACCAAAAGAAGATACTTGCGTCTTCATCGCTACAGGTACTTACCGGATTGGCTGGCTGGTCACAGAGCCTTTGCCGGAAACAGACTTGAACGTGCTCTATCAAGCGTCAAGAAACACATAAATGAAGAGGGTGAGAACTTGAAAAGAATACTTGAGGCTGAAGGAGGCTCACATAACAACAGGATTCAGCAGACGGACTAAAGCAATGCCGCTTCCAACGGTCGTAGTTTTGCGGCATCCTTTGCTTTTTTCAAGGTAAGTGGCTGTTCGCCGCCCGCTGCTGATCCTGAGCGATTAGCCAGATAGATAGGAATTATGAGTACACCACTTGAACACAAATCATCGTTGAAAGAGATAAAATCCCCTTCCATATTGATAGAGAAGGAGTACATTTGAGCTTGGACAGCCTTCCTGCTTGGGTCTGCCAGCAGTGTGGCGAGCCTTACTTCGAGGAGTCTGAGGTGGATTCCATTTAAGCCATCACTAAAGCTGTCGAAAAACAGGCAGTTAAGTTTGCCAAAACCGCATAACCTTTTCAAACTGCGTCCCTGTCGAACCAAACGCTCCACCTGGCAGGGAAAAGCTTACGGTTTATCGTTTAAGTCCGTGCAGGTTCCGCATTTTCTACGGCCGGCAGGTGACCTTTTCATTATTTTCCTTCTCCGTACATAAAAAATAATTCCAGCTCTGTGTCGATATGACATTTCTTACTTGCCAATTTGGCACAGGCATGGTATTTTGAATTAAATCTTAAATAATAGGGGGGTAAGATGCCGGTTACCGAGAAAAGATTTCAAACCAGAATGCCATA
>PVMK01121142.1_pt1 | contig 10187 bp, 4 predicted proteins | sample 1853481 | NCBI WGS metagenome assembly PVMK01 (sample SAMN08533507, study PRJNA380276) | Marine sediment metagenome, whole genome shotgun sequencing project.
GAGCGTTATCAGGCTATGCGAGTCCTGGTAGCGCCGCATCGTCGGCATTCATTCTTCTCTACACCCCCGGTACCGAATTCATAGGTGATGTTAACTACACGGTAATCATGGAATCCAAGCCAGCAAAGAAACCGGCCGAGTAGTCGTGGCAGTTTTACCATATTAGTCGCCTCGCTTTCGTTGAGCAGTCCTTAAAGGAATATACTCCTTTTCTGCGCGCGCGTATTTTGCCGAGAGTCAGTTTAACTCACACTCCCACCCGACCCCCATCTCTCAGGTTGACTGGTATTAGAGTTAGCGATATTGATGGCAAGCAGCACAGCTTCCCGCAAGTTTACCTAGTGGGAAATAATTGGGTGGGTCTGCCCTCGCATTGCGTAGTGCAACGTTGACGTCGGTTTTAAACTGGTTGATATGATCGTCGATAATCAGGTGATTGGTTTCGATGTTGCCGGCACCGAGCGAATCCGCGCTGGCGTCGATTAATGACAGGATATTTGCGATCCGCGCCTGTTGCTCGCTACTGATAGTAGAGTCATCCGCAAGAATTTCGTCAATTTGACTCATATAGTTACTCAATTGCGCCATCTCGCTGGTAATTTGCTCTCGCTCCAGGTAGACGAAATCACCAGGGTAAGTCACCTTGCGGTTTTGGGCACAGCCAGACACAAGAATAGTCAGTAAAATAATGGTAAGTAATCTTTTCATTCAACTATGATGCCACTCTCAAACCTCAAAGTAAAAATTGTCATCCCGGACAGCAGTGGAATTCAGCTCGCAATATTGATCTAAGTCAACGCCGGTCTTGACCGGTTTAGCCAGAATTACAACTAGTAGACGTTAAAACAGTTCCAGGAATATTGATAGAATAAAGTATCATGCGCAGAGTAGAGAACTCAATGCAGGTAAAATAATATGGCGGCCGGTTTAACATCACAGAATCGGGATAAACAGGCCTATACCCTGCTTAAGCTAATCGAGAAATTAGTTGCCGAATTGCACGTCAGTAAACCTCGCAGCTATGTGCTTGGTCTCGATAGTTCACTCGATGGTGATATAGGTCTCGATAGTCTAGCGCGTGTCGAACTGATCTCTCGCATCGAACAACACTTTAATGTCACATTACCGCAGCGGGTTTTTTCAGAAGCGGAATCACCGCGTGACCTGCTACGGTCAATCTCCAGTGCGAGCGGTCAGAAACAGGCTTTCTCCGCAGAAAATGTAGTCGAACTGGCTGTTGGCAAGGTAGAGGAATTACCCCACCAGGCATCAACCCTGATCGATGTTCTGGAATGGCACGTAGGGCATAATCCTGACCGACTGCATATCAATATTATGGGTGATGATGGTGAGCTGCAAAGCTTAACCTACGAGCAGCTTTGGCAGGGTGCGCGCAAAGTGGCTGCCGGTCTGCAGCAGCAAGGCATTCAGTCGGGTGAAGCAGTGGCAATTATGTTACCAACAGGGAGTGATTATTTTTTCAGTTTTTATGGCATATTGCTCACCGGTGCTGTCCCGGTGCCTATTTATCCGCCTGTAAGGCGCAGCCAACTGGAAGATCATTTACATAGACATAGCGGCATCTTGAATAATTGTGTCGCGGCTATTTTAATTACCATGCCCGAGGCAAAGGTAGTTGCACAGTTACTGAAATCACAGGTGTTGAGTATGCGTGCAGTGGTTACGGTGGAAGATCTTAGTTCTTCCCCGGCATCATATATTCGCCCTTCGATAAGTGCCGAAGATGTTGCTTTTCTGCAATATACCTCCGGTAGCACCGGCAATCCGAAAGGCGTCGTGTTAACGCATGCGAATTTACTTGCGAACATGCGCGCGATGGGTAAGGCCGTGGAAGCTACACCGGATGATGTTTTCATCAGCTTGTTGCCGCTTTATCACGACATGGGCTTGATTGGCGCCTGGCTTGGCAGTATGTATTTCGCCATGTTACTGGTTGTGATGTCTCCGTTGAGTTTTTTATCACGGCCAAAAAGCTGGTTGTGGGCGATTCATCAATATCGAGGCACATTATCCGCGTCACCTAATTTTGGTTACGAGCTTTGTTTAAAACGACTCAATGATGAGGATATCGAGGGTCTGGATTTAAGTTCCTGGCGATTAGCCTTTAATGGTGCAGAAGCGGTGAGTCCAGACTCGATCGAACGATTTACGCGTCGTTTTCAGGCGGTTGGTTTCAAGCCGGAAACAATGATGCCGGTGTATGGTCTGGCGGAGTCTTCTGTGGGCCTGGCATTTCCACCGCTGCATCGAAAACCGGTTATCGATCGAATTAATCGTGATCAATTCAGTCACACGGGGCAGGCAATAACAGCCGAACCAGCCGACAAAAATGCCTTAAGTTTTGTCGGTTGTGGTCACGCACTAAGCGGGCATCAGATTCGTATAGTCGATGCTGACGGCAAGGAATTGCCTGAACGCTATAAAGGTAATCTACAGTTTCGTGGTCCTTCGGTGACATCCGGTTATTTCCGGAATCCTGAGGCGACGAAGAAATTATTTATTGGTGACTGGTTAGACTCGGGTGACCTCGCGTATATCGCCGACGACGACATTTTCATTACTGGAAGAATAAAGGATGTCATTATTCGAGCGGGCCGCAATGTCTACCCGCCCGAACTCGAAGAAGTCGTCGGTAATATCGAAGGTATACGCAACGGTTGTGTCGTCGCATTTGCCGCCAAAGATCAACGTTTAGCCACTGAACGTCTGGTGATACTGGCGGAAACCAGGGAAACAGACGCGAACATCAAACAGGAACTGGAAAATCAAATCAGCGTACTCTCCAGCGACCTGATCGGTTTACCAGCCGATGAAATTATCCTCGCGCCGCCCCATACGGTTTTAAAAACATCGAGCGGCAAAGTGCGGCGTTCGGCCTGTCGAGAACTCTACGAACAAAACATGCTGGGCCAGGCACCCAAGGCATTTTGGTTGCAAATTACCCGCACCACACTGCGGTCCATGTTGCCCGCAACCCGCCGCCTGGGACAGGGTTTAGTTAATGCTGTTTATGCCGCTTATTGCTGGGCGCTGTTTTCTGCTTTAGCCTGTATCACCTGGTTATGCGTGATGTTACTGCCTCGTCTGAAATGGCGTTGGCTGGTAGCGCGCGGCCTGGCACGTTTCCTGGTTTTTGCTAGCGGAACCAAGATCGTGGTGAATGGTATCGAAAATTTACCGCCTGAATCGCAAATCTCGGTATTTGTCGCGAATCATGCCAGTTATCTGGATAGCTTTGTCATAGTCGCATCGATTCCCCGTAATTTTAGTTTTATAGCCAAAGGAGAGCTGCGCAAGAGTATCTTCACGGGTTCGGTACTGAAAAGAGTTGGCACAGAGTTCGTGGAACGCTTTGATAAGCAACAAGGTGTTATCGATGCCCAGGATATCGCCAGCGCCGGACAAAGAACCCAGTCGCTTTTCTTCTTTCCCGAGGGGACTTTTACGCGAGTATCAGGATTACAGGATTTTCACATGGGCGCATTTATCACCGCGGCAAAGGCCCACATGCAGGTCGTACCGATTGCTATTCATGGCACGCGTTCTATGTTACCAACCAAAACCTGGATGCCGCGCCGAGGCCGTATTACCTGTACGATTGGCCAGCCAATAACGCCCGATGTTGTAACTGAAGGGGAATCGGGAGACAGCTGGGCTGCCGCGATTAAACTCAAACAAGCCGCTCACCGACATATCCTGTCGCATTGCGGCGAGGTGGACCTTTCGCATAAAATCTGATAGTCAGGTTTTTATCGTTGATGAAGCAACCCTTTGCAACTGGGAATGGTATTTCATCTAATAGCCGAGCCGTGCCGGGTTTAAAATCTTAGCTATCCCCTAAAAATATCCACTCTCGAATCCAGGTGGCTTGTCCACTCAACACTCAGATATGGGTAACTAGTCTAATGGATAGCTAATTAAAGCGGGGATATCTGCGGCTGGTTTTGGTCGAGAGAGATAATAGCCCTGGATAAGACAGCAGCCCTGTTTTTTTAGAAAACTCAGTTGGTCTTTCGTTTCTACACCCTCGGCGAGGACCGCTATGCGCATGCTTTTTGCCAATGCAATAACCGATTTCACAATGGATGCATCGTCTTCATCTTCAGTAATGTCGCGAATAAATTCCTTGTCGATTTTAAGCGTGTCTACCGGGAGTTTTTTCAGATAAGCCAAAGATGAATAACCGGTTCCGAAATCATCGATTGAAATCTCTATGCCTAATTCACTAATGCAATCGAGCAATTCAATCGTTCTTTCCGGGTTTTTCATGAGCTGGCCCTCGGTAATCTCAAATCCTATCGACTGTCCTTCGCAACCTGTCTCTTTCATTAATTTTATGAGAAATTCGAGGAAGTCGACCTGATCAATTTGTTGCATTGTCAAATTCAAACTAAGCCGTCCCAGTACATGTCCTGAATCACTCCAGGTCTTCATCTGATGTAAGCTTTTATGCATCACCCAGCGATCCAGCGAAACAATCAACCCCGATTCTTCCGCCGCGGGCAGGAATTTTTCCGGGGCGATAAAGCCAAGGTCGGCATGATTCCAACGAATTAATGCTTCAAGCCAACGAGTTGTTTTTTCTGAATATCATACTGCGGCTGGTAATACACCTCTAATTCATCATGTTCAATAGCCCGATTTAGATTGGCAATCATTTGTACTTTTTCCAACGCCCTTCCGGTCATGTCGCCGGTATAATATTCAAATGAATTTCGGCCTTTTTCTTTTGCTCGATACATTGCCGCATCCGCGTTGCGGAGCATGATCTCCGGGGTTGTTCCGTCGTTAGGAAAAACGCTGACGCCGATGCTGGTAGTGACGAACAGTTCACTGCCTTTAATCACCAATGGTTGCCGAATAGCATCGAAAATTTTTGCGGTAATCTCATCGATTTCCTCGATCTTTTCAATTTCGCTCAGCAGAATAATGAATTCATCGCCACCCAGGCGCGCAATAGTATCCGATTCCCGCAGTACTTTTTTTAGCCTTGCGGATATTGATATGAGCACGGTGTCGCCAATAGAGTGTCCAAAAGAATCATTAATTTGCTTAAAATTATCAAGATCCAGGAACAGGATTGCCAGTAAAGAAAGGCTTCGTTTGCATGTATTATGGTTTGTTCAATTCGATCTAAAAGCAGGGCTCTATTTGGAAGGCCTGTTAATGAGTCGTGAAACGCCTGGTGCTCGAGGTTTTTCTCTATCAACTTGCGCTTGTCAATTTCAAGTGATAAAGATATGTCGCTGGCTATGAGTGAGGAAAACTCCTGTTCATTCGTTGTCCATACTCTGAAATCACCAATATGTTCATGACAAACTACTCCAACGATGTTGCCGTCATAAAAAATTGGAACACCTAGCAAGGAATAAATATTATTTTGTTCCAGGTATGGCTCGGTCAATTCACAGGTTGCAGGATCAGTTCTCGCATCACTAATTACAAGGCGTCGGCCGGTATCGATTGCAGAAAAGTAATGCGGGAAATCTGCCCTGAGGAGCAGTTCTCCACTTGAGTTCCCCTCTCCGCTAATATATCTGGCGCGGCATTCAATGCTTGTCCTGGCCTCGTTATACAGCCAGATACTGACTCGATTAACATTTAGGGTCGTTGATGAAATCTCTGTCGCTTTCTTAAATGCGTCTGTGATGCTTTCATGACTGGCTTCCGACCACGCGATCATTGCATTTTGGTAATGCTCAAGCTGGGCGGTATGTTTTTTCTCCTGCTTCCTCAGGATTGCTCTTTTCTTGTATCGTAGGATTAGCGCCAAAACAATGAGTGCTATTAACAGGGCGCTCGACAAGGTCGATATCGCTAGTACAAGGTTGCGATTCCTTTCGTAAAAGGAAAGTGGGATGTTATGAAACGCGGCCTGTTCCCTGACCGCGGCAGGCAGGGAAATATCCAGCTTGTTTAATTCTGATTGATCGAAGATATAGGTATTGGGACTGTCGAGAATATTATCGATGCGGTGAATGCCATTATCTTTTTGTAATCCCAGGGTGAGCTCGGCGGCCTTTCTTCCCTGTAACTCCCCGCTCGCCACGTATCCTCCCAGAACACCATCAAAAAAATAAGAATCCTCCATCGTAAAAATAGTAAATTTACCCATATTGACTATTTCGGACACGATTGTTTCCGGGTTGAGAGAGAAACCTGTATGCCCCTTGATTTCGCCAATGCTGGCGAGGAAAAGATACTTTTGATCATGGGTGGCTAGTTCTTCAATCAACTCCTCCATTTGGTTCTGAATGACGAATTCAGCCCTGATCTCGGGGTGGGAAGTTAGCTGTTGTTTGATTCCGGCTGCAATAACGCTATAGGTATCGGAACCATCACCCACGATTAAAATATCTGCCCCGTTTTTATCGAGATCGGGTATTAATTCGAGGTTCTTTGAAATGTCCCTTGTCTCAAAAACGCCTCGAATTGGCAGGGGTTCAATTTCTTCGATAATACCGTAGTCATTCACGCCGGAGAAAATGACGGGTGCGTCCGGATATAGTTTTAGTAAATAATTTCTCGCAAACGAGTAACCGTAGTCGTCGGTAACGTAAATTATATTCGGTTTGTATCCGGTGTACTTGACCTGTAAATAACGCCTGAATTGTCGTGCATAGTCCGCGTTATAAGTTCGCCGCTTGGTATCGAGATATTCTGTGCTGATGCTGACAGGAATTGAAGAATTTTTGGTGAGTTCATCCACGAAGCCCCGGTGCTGGGATTTCGTCCAGGGGTATTCCTGACTGTATGCATGCACCGTGAGGACACGGAAGCTTTCATGCGCCAGCACGACCGGGTTGAAGAAACTCAAAACGGACACGAGCAGGCTCAATAAAAAAGACTGTTTCATATAACAGGCCGCTACCGTTAGTGTGTAACTTTATTTTTGAATATCAATGTAGAACTCAATACTGTCACTTGATTAATTCCATATATTTATAGATTGGCCCGTTCGCTGCCTTAACAGCCATGGTTAATCCTTAGTATAGTCATAGTATTGGCAGGGATATTGATATATTTGTGCGCCCAAAAATCAAAGGCCGGCGGTAACTCCGTGCCCGAAGGGGGAGTTTCAGGACATCAAAGAAAGACGCTTTATAGCGGATGCTCCGCAAGTATCATCTCGGACGCTTTTTCACCAATCATCATGCTTGGCGCATTGAGGCCACCTGCGCCGATGATGATGTAATCAAAGGTTTCAGAAAAATCGTTAGTGACGTTGGTGGGGGCCATTTTTTACTCTTTTCCGCCGTGACCATCCAGGACCGTATTTAAAAATTATCGTGGGGTTTTGAAAAAGGGCCGCAAAGCGGCCCTCCCGCGAAGCCTGCACTCAGCTCGTAAGATGGGTTTGGTATCGCAGGTCTAATTATAACCGCATTCATCATTAACTTCGTTCGGTATTCTCAGTAATACTGAAAAATGAAACAAGGTTAAGCCTCTGATCATAATTCACCTCGATTAAATTTTTAGATTCCACTGGATTCCGGCCTGCGCCGGAATGACGAGAGGTATGTTATTGATATTCATGTCTTCAATACACCAGTCACTCTATTTTCCAGGTACTTCGGCAGCTACACCAAAGTAAAGCCATGCTAACGGGACGGCAGTGTTGGTTCATATGTCTGTAATACAAAAAAATGGGCGGTCTGTACTACACTTTTGGTAATACTTTGTGCTGTGGGTAACATCATTAGTGTTCATTCGATCATTAGGCATCGCGATTATGATCGCGGCATTGTCGTGGCCATTGAGTGGCTTTGGCCTCGGGCTTGGTGAAATAACTGTTGAATCAACCCTGGCCTCACCCTTAAAGGCAAGCATTCCTCTCAGTGGTATGGACAGGATCGATCTCGATCCTGATCAATTTTTTATCAGAATTGACGGTACTTCGAATCTAAAAATCCAATACCGTCTGGAGCGTACAGACAGGGAAACAGCCAGCATCAATCTTTATACCAGGAAGGTGGTTACAGAGCCGCTTTTTCAATTTAGGATCGAAGTTGAATGGGATGAGGGGATTGTCGCTCGAAGATATGACGTCTTCATCGATCCACCTTCATATCAATTGAGTACACCCGTCGAGGGAATAACTACGAGTGTACCGGATGAAAATCCAGGAAATGGATTTGAACCGATTGTCACTAATCTTCCTGCCACCTCTTCGGTGGATGAAACCGCTGTAACCGGGATCGATAACCATGCAGGTGAACTTGTTTTCCCGGCCAAGGAAGCGCGCCGGCAGTATGGCCCGATTACAGACGGTGATTCAATTTGGCGGGTTGCGAATAAAGTATCCACTGGAAGCGGGGAGTTGTCGATTTATCAGTGGATGTACGGAATCTGGATAGCTAATCCCCAGGCATTCGCCCGTTCAAATATGCACCGGCTGAGGATTAATGAATTCATCAGTGTTCCATTTGAGCGGGAGATTGCGGAGATTCCCTGGGCCGAGGCATATCAAACTTACACCAGGCATTTGGGATTGTTTCAAACTGCGATCGAGACCGTGGAAACAGTAGTGGATGATGATCCGGTGCCTCGCACGGTTATTGATTCGGCGCCGGAAGTCGAGAGTGAGACGCTGGCGTTCGAGGAATTACCAGTTGCCGTGGTCGAGAAACCACCAGTTACCACTGCGGTTGTGAATATTGAAAAGGCCGGTACGTCAATAGTGGTAAATCCCTCGCATATCCCGGCCATTGCAAAATTGAACGAGGGTGAAGTCATCCTGGATTTACTTGAAGTTCTGGATACCGGGGATCAATCAGGAATTATCATTGTAGGGGGCACGACTAATATTGAGGTTCCTACTGTAAAGAGCGGTACTAATGATGAGTCACAAGTCGAGTCATCCAGCGCTTTCAAAAACCGCAGTCAAAATATCGAACAATTGCCGGTTATCGGCTCCGAGGCTGGGGCTCCGCTGGCTTTTTTAGGACGGGCTTTACAGCAAATTGACGAATTCATTTCCACCAGGCCAGGCTGGTGGATCATGGCATTCGGTATTTGGATAACTTTAGTCATAATGATGTTATCGCATGAGATTCGGTCCCGCCCCGGGCTTTTCCGCGGATTAAAGCAAGGGATCGCTGGCCTGGTACCGGGAGCTTCCGCGACAACAGAATTAATACCGGCTTCTGCCGATCTTGAAGATTCTTTGCGTAACCTGGCAATGGAAAACGAGTCGGATGACCCGACAGAGCAGCCTGATAAAATTAATTCGAATATCGATGAAGTGATGGCAAAGGCCGATGTGCTGGTGGCGAATGGCAATCCAGACAAAGCTGTGGAATTGCTAGAGGCGTCGATGGACATACAACCAGACCAGGGGCTCACCATTCATATGCTGGAGGCCTATCACAAAGCTGGTGATGCAAAAGGGTTTGAGACACTGGTTGAGCATTTCAAATCTGTGATCACAGAAATGGATAGCAGTGAACAAATCTACGTGCAGGCGATGTACTCTGAATTGTGCCCAAAGTCGACCCACCTATTAGATGCGGGCCCTCATATGGGTGAGGATAACAATGTAGAAGGCCCGGTAGAAAGTGACCCGGGAGATGCGATAGAGAATGATGAAGCGGAAGATGACGATGACTTTTTAGCCACCCAGGTTATCATCCGAGAAAATGAAGCGGAACTCCCGGCACCGGCAGCCGGGGTAAAAAAACAGGATGATACATTAGAAGAGGCTGATATTTATCTGGCCTATGGCCTATATGAAAACGCCGAAGATTTGTTGTTACAAAGTATGGAAGCCAGGCCGGGTCGTGCCGATTATACGTCCAAGTTGCTCGACACCTATTTCGCCACCAGGCATGTTGCCGAGTTTACGAAGCAGGCCGAAGCACTGAAAGGAATGGGTGATGCGGCAAATCGCTACTGGGATCGAGTGCAGGTGATGGGTTATGAACTCGCACCGGATAATGAATTGTTTTCCGGCGCCATGAATAGCAATCTCAGTGCCGCTGACCTTAGCATAGCCAAACCGGAAGCCGCTGATTTTGATTTGGGTTCGGAAATTGAAGATGATGCCCCAATCGCAAAAACAGATTTCCCTTTAAATGGGGAGCTGGACGAGCTTGCCGATGTCGATACCCAGAGTTTTATTGAAACCGTAGACCGTGAAGGCGAAGTGGTCGAAGATGAAGTGGTCG
>PVMK01135959.1_pt1 | contig 10187 bp, 9 predicted proteins | sample 1853481 | NCBI WGS metagenome assembly PVMK01 (sample SAMN08533507, study PRJNA380276) | Marine sediment metagenome, whole genome shotgun sequencing project.
GTTGCCGGTTTTTGTAATACCGCCCCGCCTGATAGTTTCACCGCTGGAAAGTTCCGAAGGAACCAGGCCAACATATGCCATAAGTTCTTTCGGGTTTTGGAAGCGGGAAAGATCTCCCTGTTCAGCGACTGTGACGGTCGCACAGATCAAAGATACTCCCCTCAATGCCTGAAGTGCCTTTACCATGGGAGCCATTCTCCATTCCTCCACAGCCAGTCTGATCTGTTCGCTCAGTCTTGCTACCCGCCCAGTGCATTCATTTACCGCTTCGATATATTCCTGGAGAGCAACCTTCTGGGCCGGATACTTCATGCCAACTAGCCCCAACCAGTTGAAATAGGTCCTGTTCTATTTTGTTTTACCCGGATAAATGAGATTGTGCCGTAACAGAAAACTGTTTAACCGCTGCTTGGCTTTCCGCTCTGCTACTCGAGCATCATCTCGTGCACGAGCCAAATCGCGGACAGCCTCGTCCTCCGGTTCAGGCACATAAATACCGGTCAACTCTCCTGCCCGATACAGACGTGCCAGGGTCATAGCGTCCCTACGGTCGTTCTTGATTCGGACACCGCTACGCTTAGGGATCAAGCCAGGTGCTGTAACAATACACGTAAAGCCGTTACCGGTCAGATAACGATACAGAGCAAAACTGCAGGGACCTGCCTCGTAAATAAACCTGAGTTCAACTCCGGTTTCCGTTAGCGACTTAATAACTTTATCTATGGCTTCAAATGTGTTTTCAATAGTCCCATAATGCCTGACTTCTCCCTTGCGTCCTTCATCGGCAATGGCAACCGATATCGTTTTAGAATGAACATCCAATCCGATGAATTTTATGGTAGAATCTTTTTTTATGGCTTGCCTCCTTTGTCTAATTGGTTGATATGTTCTTCTGCTAACATATATTCAAAATAGCAACTACGGCTGAATATGTCTTGCCAAAATAGAAACTATTTTTCGGTAGAAGTCGAGTGAAGGTGTGTATTAGTAATATAAGGTGGGGGAGGCCTCACTGCTTTACAGGTATGGGATATAATAGACATTTTTTAGTCAAAAAATGCCTGCATCACGCGTCGCGTCGATGATATAAGGTAGCAGTGAGGCCCTCTTTAGCGACATTCCCCTACTATTTTTACATGCAATAAATAAACCAATATTCACTAAAAAAGACTATTTCAATAACCAAAGGGGATTACAAAGAAAACGGCACTAATAATTATTGTTAATAAAGGAAATTTGGGATTATTGCTAATATCCGGTTGGGATTTTAACTAAATACGGCTGAGATAGAAGTCCATATTACTTGCCATCACCTAGCATCTGATTTTAGCAATTACCGTTTTCCCTTCATACTGGCAATAGTAGTCTTGTTCATTTTAAGAACCATTCACGAGTGTAAATGGATAGCAGTTATCGTAAGTCGGCAGTGAAGAATATGTTATGAATGTAGCACTTTTGGGAAGAGGTGGAAAAATGCTTAGAGTTACTCATTTTCACTAACAATAAACTCGAGCAATATGCCATTCAGTATTGAAAATAAAATTATGTAGATTGAAAGGATAACCGCATAACGCAGATTGAAATAGTAAATTATTGCAGGCAGAAAATAGATTTTAACATTTCTATTGTATAGCATTGCTGCAAGTAATCCATTTCTTGCACCGTGTTTTTTTAATTCCCCCAACATAGGGTAGAGTATATACGGAGGGCCAGAAATAAAAATGCCACCAGCTATTGCATAGAGCCAACCTTTAACTCCAGAGTTTTTTCCTAAATGCTTATTTATTTTCGATGGACTTAATAACATGTTAGTAAAAAAAAGAATAATAAATACAAGAGTCAGAATAGGAAGTACTTTAGGGAGCATGCCCACAAAATAACGAAGAGCATTAAGGGAAAGTGTAGGGTTTATTAAGCCAACTATTAAATAAACCAATAAAATAATAATAAGAAATTTTATCCTTCCGCTGACTTTGCTCAAGATATATTTCCTTCTAAGATTTCAAAATAAAAACTTTAAAGTAGACACTGTTGAGATGGCAACTATTAGGGCAAAAATAAAATTTAAGATGTTTCGTATAATAGCAAAGCGTATCCCTAAGGCAGAAGCTTCTAGAGGAATCATAATTAGCCCAACAGTAGTCCATGACATGATGAATGCTGTAACGGCAAGAAGGCTAACACCAGCATGTAATAGTTCACCTCCTACCACATAGCTTGTTACTGGCATGCCGAAAGAGATTGAACCTGCTATCGCCCCTATAAGTGGATCAAGTATTAAATTTCCACTGAACCAATGTTGATAATTGTTTTTAAAAAACTGATGCAGAAGGCTGACAAGTAGAAGGACACCTGTAAGCATTGGCACTACAGTTTTGAATACTTGAGTTGTTTTGAAAAATGCTTGTTTCATTAAATAGGGAATTTTCCCAATTAATCGTTTCTGAGATTCAATATGTCTCCTATGTGTAAAATCAACCCCTGGTTTTAAAATGATACGAATTTGAACTCAACCAATCTCCTATCCGTGGTATTCGCTTTGTGCGAATCCGCATGTAATTATCCGAGAAATTCAAAAAAGTGAAGCCGACAAACTTGCCACCGTAGTCACCTGCTGTGGGCACTTACACACATATTGACGCCGTACTTCAACTCCCGGAAATACTGATTTCAGTTTCTAATTCGTAGCAACCAATCCTATCACATAAGGATTATTGTCCAGCAACATTCTTCTCATCCGTATTAGAAGGGTCCGGGCAACGGCAACAATAGCCCGTTTCCCTCCTGATCTGGATTTCAGTCTATCATATTTTTCTCGCATCACCCCATCCTTCCGGATCAAGGCCCAGGATGCTTGAACCAGCATCGCCCGCAATGAGTTTTTGCCTACGCAAGTAATGCGTCCCATCCGTACCTTATCTGCGCTGCTATATTGGGAGGGAGTCAAGCCTACATAGGCTGCTATCTGATCCGCCCGTTGAAATCTGCTCACATCCTGGAGTTCCAGTAACAACTCCATTGCGGCAATCATACCGATACCCGGTGTGGTCGTAAGAATCTTCACTCGCTCCTGATACAGTTTGGTCTCGGATAGTTTTCGTAACAGCTCGGTCTGTTTGATTATCTGCTTATCTAAAAAATAATACAATTCCAGCAAACGCTTGAAACTCTCCTGCATCCAGCGGTTATTAAACCGTATACGACCCAGGTTCCCCAAATATATCTTTGTCCATTTGCTTTGCGGTTCCGGTATATCTATTCCGTATAATCGAAGTTCTGCCTTAATGCGGCTCTGGGTTCTGATGCGGTCACCTATTAGCTGGCGGCGACGGCGTATTACCTGACGGTGGTATCGTTCTTTCTCGGTCGGCACCCAGACCCGCTTCAGCATACCTTTGGCCAAGAAATGGGCCAACTTGCGGCTGTCACGGCGGTCGGTCTTTACCCTATTGCCATATTCCTGAGGTATTAAGCTGGGCGGCGTTACTACACACTCTGCTCCGTATTCAATTAAGTTGTCATGCAGCCAAAAACCGAAATAACCGGCCTCATATACTGTCTGAATCTGGTGCCCTTTGTATCGGTCCAATATCCGCTGAAGCGCTTCCCATTTGCCTGGAATGCCTCCGCAGAACAACTCGAAATCAGCAGTTCTGGCAGTGACATGCCATTTTAACTTATGCATGTCGATCCCTACAAAAATTTCGTCCCCTGGCTGTAACTCCTTCTTGGCTCTCTTCATAAGACTCCTCCTTATCAATGATCCTTTTTCTTCCAAGGTATCACTTCAAACCAGAGTCTTCATCTACTTACATCATAGTTACTTGCCACAATAGAAACTATTTTTATGCAGAAGGCGAGTGAAGATGTCTGGTGGATAGGGGTCGGAAAGGACTAATGTCCTCCCCGCCCTCCGAACCGTGCATGCGGTTCTCCCGCACACGGCTCTCCAGTCGGTAGTTTCCTCATCGGGATTGGCTCGCTACTATCCAGGCTTCATGCATGGTGAAAAGCCCTCGTTCCGCGAAGAATGCATTTGGCCAGCGTAATTTGTCACTCCAAGCTGTTCCTTGACCGGGGCGTTTCATTTGTTTACGAAGGACCGCACGTAGTCGCCGTCGAACAAAACCGTCCACTCCCCTGAAGGTAGTAGAACGGGCATGTTTGAAGTACCCAAACCAACCCCTGAGGCTTGAATTAAGTTCTCCAATTATCTGCTCGACACTGACACCGCGTGTTCTTTTCGTTTTCTGGCGAATCTTATCCCTTAAAGCCATCAGGCTTTTCTTGCGGACATAACGATGGCCAGCTTCGAAAAGGTATCCCAGGAACTCAAAGCCTTGGTCTTTTTCCAGACAGTTACCCACATGGGTTTTGTCTGGGTGTAGAGTCAGACCATTCGCCTTCGTCCATCTCTGGACCTCGGTTAATATGGCCTCTGCTTCGGCTTTATTCCGACAGAGAATCACAAAGTCGTCCGCATATCGAACTACTTTGCGCCCGGATTCTGTCATCAAGGCATCAAACGGGTGCAGATAGAGGTTAGCCAGCAGGGGGCTGAGGACGGCGCCTTGCGGAGTTCCCGCAGTGGGACTCCAGCGTTTCATTCCCTCCATAATATCTTGCTTGAGGAAACTTTCCACCAGGGATATTACCCTGCCATCACTAATCTTCTCTTTAACCCGTTTAAGTAACTGTTCATGGGGAATGGAGTCGAAATAACTTTTCAAGTCCGCATCTACCACCCAGGTATATCCTTTCTTGATGAGATAATCGACTCTCCGTAACGCATCCTTGCATCCAAGCCCAGGACGGAAACCAAAACTCATAGGGAGAAATTCCCTCTCGAATATTGGCTCCAGAACTATTTTCAAAGCCGCTTGCACAACCCGATCTTTGACCGTGGGAATGCCAAGAGGACGGGTTTGCCCCTTTCCCTTAGGGATATATACCCGTCGGACCGGTTCGGGTCGATATCGCCCTTTCCGCAGAACCTTCTCAAGTTCCTGTAGATAGCGATCTTTACGAGCTTTGAAACGCTTGACGCTCACTTGGTCTATTCCAGCCGCTCCTCTGTTGGCTGCTACTCGCTTCCAAGCCGCCTCCAAAGTACGTCGATCATAAACCTTGTCAATCAGGCTAAACCATTTGCCACCCTTAACCCCGTTGCCCAGGGCCGCCAACATACGTTCAGTCCACACTGATGCTTCCACCCAGTCCCAGTTTAAGGGGGTTTGGGATTCTGTTCCTTGTCTAGCGATACATCGCACTGGAGGAACTACCGTAGCTGGTTGCATTTTAATGGACCTCCTGCATCTACCTTCCTACCCTCCTTCCCATAAGTGCGGCTTTGCTAACCACACCTCACCACGGCCCTCAACAGTCCTTTCAGTCTTCACTGAATACTCTGGGTGCAGCCTCTTTCTTCGCTCCTATCATGGCGGGCTACTTATCCATGATAGGCCAGGAGCATTTATTCTCCGGGCTCCTATCCCGGAAATCAAACCAGAGTAACTACTGAGATAACCGCTTACGGTACCGTGAGGGCTCTGACTCCTGCCATCCATCACCATGAATAACAGGTCTCCCCACTTACTGCGCCCTACCTTCCTGTCGTTCCACCTCCAACCACGTGATGCGCCCGCTCATCGCTTTAGCTGCCACTCCAGCGTGACCGGTGATTTTCAGGCTTCGCCATTCAGTTGCAGGCTCGCCGCAAACATCCCGCCGAATCGAGTTCGTCATCCTGCGGACCGACAATTCGCCTCCGGTTGCTCTCCACCCCGACTCACGACGACGCAGTTACCTTCGACTACGGAGCTGTGGCATACTCCGACACGGACTTCCACCGTGTTGATATGGCGCCATCATGGGCGCACAACTGAACCGCTGCGCGGATTTGTACCAGATCATTTTGCTGTATTTCTCATCCACTGGAGCCATATATGAACTAAAGAATTTTGTTGAAAGTTCTTGCTATTTTCACCATCCCTAAATATTGTCAATTTACGTCCTTGAGATAATGTTAAAGTCCGAGGAAGTTCGCCAGCCACGCTCCCGATATACGGCTGGAAGGAAGGAGGGCGTTGAAATTCACGGTCATTGCAAAGGCCGCGTACGTCGGACGCAGATATTGTCCTGGAGCATACAATACCCGTATTTAGGATAGGTGCGTCCTTTTTTTGCCCTGCCTTACCACCTATCGTTGTTTGATCCTTTACTCTTCCGACCCAGTTCTCTGCATTCTTTAAACTGCACACCAGCTAGAGATCCACCTCGGTGGAGCCGGTACAGTTCCTGCGTTTTATCAACAATTGCGCTGAGTTAATCTGGCGTCTTGCCAAGTATCAGCTGCAGCTGTCTATCGTAACGCTGAGTCATTTATCTGGGCACAACAATTGATAAAACGCTATTCTATGACATCATAACTAGAGGATTGGTCTAGTTAGTGTAGGTTGATAGCAGGAATTTACAGTATCGAAAAAAGAAAACTGGGCCATTTTGATAAGTCTTTTCTGCTTGACACTGTCAGACATATCAGCAGCAATGTAAACTTGCTTTAAATGCTTTGTTAGATTTCTATTTAAAGTATTAAAACTCTAAGCGGTAAAGGGAACCATCATTTTTTTTACAAGCGCCACGACCTTTTCCAGCCCGGTTGCCTATAAAGTATTCACATTGCATCATAGTACCACTGTCACCATAGAGTGTGGCAATGCCTGGGCTAGTACCTGATAGTCTAAAGGAAGGCGCTGTGCTAGTACGGAAAGCACTTCCTTCCGTTCCATAAACGTTTGAGAGGATATTACCAAAACCAATATAAATGGAATGGCCGGTTGTATATTCACCGCTGAGAGTTTCACCATCTGGCATGACAATTGTTATTTCACCATAACCTGTTCCAGATTCAATATACTTGGCTTTAAGCACACCAGTAGTCGAAGCCAAGTCATTAACAGGATATAACCGAGCATATTTGGTACAGGCCACCAAAAACAGTAGAACAAACACCAACAAAGCCAGTTTCTTCATGGGAATCTCACTTTATTTTTCTGATTTAACATGTCTTGCCACAATAAAAACTATATAAGAACAAATAGAAGTTATGATGTGGGATGGTTATCTAAAATATACCTTTGTGTTCTGATGGACAGTTTGATCTTGGAGTAGTTTGTCAACTTCCCACCATTTCAACTCGGTATGCTGTTCGTCCGATTTAACTTCAATCTCTTGTTGTAGGTCTATGACAAAAGCCAGCACAACATAATGAGTATTTATTCCTTTAACATTTAAAAAATTATCTTCATAAATATGATCATATGCTCCAAGAAGACTGGGGGCTTTAGTTGATAGATCTTGGCCCAATTCCACCTCCGAAATTCTTTTTAAGGCCTGATTAATTGTTTCATTCTTGAATATCCTTCCACCAGGGACAAACCAATAACCCATTGCAGGGCGGTTATTCCTTTTACCAAGCAGAACCTTATTAGAAGGATTTCTAACGACTAGATCGATTGAAACAAGAGGGGTTGCTTCAATTATTTCCAGGACATGTTTTTTATCAATCTTCATGCTCTTTTGAGATAAACGAAGAATAATAAGTATGCAACTTTTTGATTACTAATTTAGGAATAATTAATATCAAAATAATTAGATTCACAAGAGAGATATATAAGTCAATATACCTTGCCATCACCTAGCATCAGATCAGATTATTTGCAGTTTTCCTTTCATACTGGCAATAGTAGTCTTGTTCGTTTTTTCCCCACTTTCCCTTCATAGCAGCAATGTAGAATTGTAAAAATGAAAAGGCCGGCCCTTGCTATCCCTTGAAAATATAAAATTTTCGCATGCCGTAGTTTATCATAACAGCAGAAACAATATTAGCTGTAAAAGCATATGTTGTTTGCATGCCGTAATATCTTATTAGAAAACCCATCATGCTTGTACCAATTACCACACTTACTCCCGATACTAGATAAAACAAGCCTATTTCAATAAATCTATTATGTCTGCCAGCCTTAAATACCCAAAATACGTTGATAATATATGCAACCATATTCGAACAAATAAATGCGACTCCATTTGATAGCATGGAATTGACTGAGCGAGTTGCCACATTCACTTCCGTAACAGTTATTCCTAAAATGACAATAAATAAATCTTTTTCCTGCAATGAAGGAAAAATTTTCCAAGCAACAAAATGAAAAATAACTATATGCACAAAAGTAGCAAGACCGCCCGAAATTCCATACTTTACAAACTGAACCAACGGACCAGCTTCCACTCCTTTAAATTGTTCAAAATAACTATCGCTCAGAAGAACCTCCCATCATTAGTACTTTTCATATAATATTAGCCGACCTAATTGATGAAATATTTTACGGCCGACCAGTTTAACTTTTTTAAAATATTACCTCTAACATATATTCAAAATAGCAACTACGGCTGAATATGTCTTGCCAAAATAGAAACTATTTTTCGGTAGAAGTCGAGTGAAGGTGTGTATTAGTAATATAAGGTGGGGGAGGCCTCACTGCTTTACAGGTATGGGATATAATAGACATTTTTTAGTCAAAAAATGCCTGCATCACGCGTCGCGTCGATGATATAAGGTAGCAGTGAGGCCCTCTTTAGCGACATTCCCCTACTATTTTTACATGCAATAAATAAACCAATATTCACTAAAAAAGACTATTTCAATAACCAAAGGGGATTACAAAGAAAACGGCACTAATAATTATTGTTAATAAAGGAAATTTGGGATTATTGCTAATATCCGGTTGGGATTTTAACTAAATACGGCTGAGATAGAAGTCCATATTACTTGCCATCACCTAGCATCTGATTTTAGCAATTACCGTTTTCCCTTCATACTGGCAATAGTAGTCTTGTTCGTTTTTTTCTAACTTTCCCTTCATAGCAGTTATCGTAACTCGTTAAATGGACAATTGATTTTGTTTTAAGGGCGTTCGCCTGCAACCACTCTCCCAATTTCTCTCTCCTGATTCCAAACAAAACAACAGCCTTAATAAGGTCAATTGTGGGGTAATTCCTTACCAGTTATTTTTTCCCATATCATCAAACCTCAACAATTAACCGAACAAACCTTTTCTAATTCCCCAAAATTTACGGAGCATTCGTTGAGTAGAAGCATAATAAGAAAAACACAGAGTAGGTATTTGAAACAAGTTAAAGGCAAGTTCACCATTTTCAGGTTTAAAGGAATCCTCAACAGATTTGATTCTGTCTTTCAACGGAAAGGATTGAAGGGCAATACCGATAATTAACTCATAAGCCAAATGACAGTCTGCTTCCTTCCAGAAATTTTTATCATAACCCAATTGGAGATTAGTCAAAAATATGTAATCCTCAACCTTATCACTTAAATTTTCAGGCAAATTGGAAATTTCCCTTTCATAAGCATTATTTAGTTTTACTTTGGATAGTTTTTTTATTTGTGCTTGAATAAGTTCCCTGTAAAGGCGTTTACTGCCAGGGCCATTAAGAAATTCTGAGATTAAATACTTTTCCATAGAGCCTCTTGCAAAATGATCAAATCAAGCGGTAAAGACACAGCGAGATTATTGGTTAAGCCAACCAAATGGGTTGCATTACCTCGCCATGTTCATTTTGCTGAATTTTTGTATAATTTTATGGTCACATAGGCGCACGTTTCTTGTGATTATACTGCTTTGTTTGTTCTTTGACAATCTATCTGAGCAGCCGTAGGAGCTGATCAGCGAATAAAACGATCACCCCAAGCATCAAATGCTGGGCCACCTTGCTGTGTCCTTTCACCATAATGTTGTTGGCGCCAAAATCTTCTTTCAGCCGGCTATTGGCCCTTTCTGCAGAAGATCGAACTTTGTAGCGTTCTGCCTCATGGGGCAGCATTGGAATGACTTCTTTGCCACGAGCATTCTTATCAATGATCGGTACATGTCCAAACTGCCGGCTTATTTCATCAATCCGTTTAGCATCGTAGGCGGCATCCATCAGGTCATACAGGTAGGTGACTTTGTTGCTAGTCAACTTGATCAGCGGGATGGCAACCTGGCTGTCATGTATCGAAGCAGAGGTAACAAGGGCACTGATCGGCAGGCCCGCATCGTTTATATCCAAGTGCAGCTTGTAGCCATTCCAAGATGTCCTGTAGCCCTTGGCATTTTTCTTGGTGCCTCGGT
>PVMK01182257.1_pt1 | contig 10187 bp, 5 predicted proteins | sample 1853481 | NCBI WGS metagenome assembly PVMK01 (sample SAMN08533507, study PRJNA380276) | Marine sediment metagenome, whole genome shotgun sequencing project.
GTGGGCAGCCTGTCTTTTGAACTGGAAAAAGAAGAGATTCTGGCCCTGATCGGGCCCAATGGGGCGGGAAAGACCACCGTATTTAACTGCCTGAGCGGGTTTTTCCCCCCGGATGAGGGTGAGATCTATTTAGAGGAAAAGAAACTGAGCGGACTGCAACCCTTTCAGATCTGCCAGATGGGTATGGTCCGGACCTTTCAAATAGTTAAACCGTTTCCGACCATCTCGGTGCTGGATAATGTGATGGTGGGCGCCCTTTCCAAAGAAAAATCAACCGCCACGGCCAATAAGAAATCTCTTGAAATTATTGATTTTGTCGGGCTGTCTGCCTGGATCGATACAGAAGCCCAGGGACTGCCCCTGCCGCTGCGAAAGCGACTGGAGCTGGCCAGAGCCCTGGCTACCCGGCCAAAAGTACTGCTGCTGGATGAAGTCATGGCAGGATTAAACCCCACCGAGGTGGACGAATTGATATCTCTGCTGAAAGAAGTCAACCGTCAGGGAGTCAGCATATTATTAATCGAGCATGTGATGCGGGGTGTGATGGCCCTGTCAAAACGGGTTATCGTGATCAACTACGGTGTAAAAATTGCCGAGGGAATCCCCGCAGAAATCGTCAAAGACAAGCAGGTCATCGAAGCCTATCTGGGTAAGGAGTTTTTAAGTGCTCAAGGTTAGTGGAATAGCGGTTTATTATGGCGACATGCAGGCCCTCAGAAATGTCAGCATTGACGTCAATCAAGGAGAGGTCGTATCTGTTATCGGCTCCAATGGAGCGGGAAAATCCACCCTGTTAAAAACCATTTCAGGAATGCTTCGGTCCCGCACCGGAACTATTTCCTTGAACGGCAATGAAATTTCCCAGGCTCCGCCATCTAAGATTGTTGAAAATGGAATCAGCCATGTTCCCGAAGGCAGACAGATTTTCCCCACCATGACGGTGCTGGAAAATCTGGAGATGGGAGCTCAGTTTCCCCGCACCAAAAAAGTACAGCATGAAACCATGCAGCAGGTGTTCGGCTATTTCCCCCGGCTCAAAGAACGCCTCAAACAGAAAGCCGGCACGCTCAGCGGGGGAGAGCAGCAAATGCTGGCCATGGGACGCGGCCTGATGTCGCTGCCCGCACTCATGATGCTCGATGAGCCCTCTTTGGGACTGGCCCCGGTTCTAGTCAGCACTATTTTTGAAATCATTAAAAAAATCAACCGGCAAGGCACCTCGATTCTGCTGATCGAACAAAATGTATTTCACTCGCTTAATATCTCCAACCGGGGATACGTGCTTGAAAACGGCCAGGTTGCGCTGAGCGGAACCGGTCAGGAGCTTCTGGAGAATCCCCATATTCGCAAGACGTATCTGGGGTTGTAAGTGATGGGGTGCGGGGCATAGCCGTCAGGCTAAGGTGAGAAAAAGTTTCGACATTGCATAACAAATGTGAAACCAATTCGAATAGTATAAAATTAGGGCAAATTACAAATTTCAAGCACCAAATTCCAAATAAATCTCAAATCCCAATACGCAATGACCAAAACATACTTCCGACTTGAGGGGAGATTGTGATTCTGATTTAAGATTCCGTGTTGCGTCGCAATTTTTTAAGTGTCAAATGATAGGCTTCCAGTTTTTGCGAATCAATTTTGACGGTCTCGTAAAAAATCGCAAAAGCACCAATTTTGTGATTTGGCATTCAATTATTTCAGATAGTTACAAGATCGACTTTTACAGGTTTAAACTTTTTACGAGTTCATCAATTTTGATTTTTTGAATTTGATTCATTGGAATTTATTTGTTATTTGGAATTTGCAATTTGGGATTTGCAGTCATTCAAAGCTCATGAGTTCAACACGCCCAAAACGGGTACGAAGGTTCTTAGCCTGACGGCTATGGGGTGCGAGTTGCGGGTTGCGCAGAGGGCATGGCGCATAGAGAAGGGCGATTTGGAGCCGCAATTTTTGTCTTCTGAAATCTGTCATCTGTCTTCTGCTATCCGGTTGCGGGGTGCGGGGTTTTCGACGCCTGCTAGAACAATTCCGGATATAGCTGATCCCGGCACTCCGGGCAGATGCCGTGACTGAATTCATGTTCCGTGTGGCGCATCAGGTAGCTCTCAATCGACTGCCAGGCCCCCTTGCTGTCGCGGATCTTTTTGCAGTTGCAACAGATGGGAATGAAGCCTCCGATGGAATTAACCATGATTTTTTCGAGGGCGAGAAATCGTCGATACAGCATTCGGAGCAACTCGATTGCAAGTGCCGGATATTTTTCGATCTCTTCCTGCAGGTTCCACTTTTCAAGGCAAAGCGCTTTGACTTTTCCCCTGGCAACCACGGTTGCGGAGCGAATCATCTCATCAATGAGGGCCATTTCTCCAAAATAACATGGCCCAGCCAGGGTTCGCAGGCGTTTTGCCTTTGGGGTGCGGTAGCCCTTGATGACGTCAACCTTACCGTTGATAAGGACGAAAAGTCGCCCGTCACGCTCTCCTTCGCGGATGATCACGTCGCCCATTTCATAAAAACAGTATTGGCTCTTTTTAGCCAGGCGCTGCAGATCTTCTTTTTTAAAGTTCGAAAATATAGCTACCTTTGCCAGATGATCCGCCCCGTTCTGCATCATCCCCCCCCTCCCAAGTATGTCGAGTGCCTATAAAACGGTTTCAGACAAGCTCAGCAACGCCCACATATTTTATGAACCATTTTTCTCCTTGATTTGCCATAACATATTTGTTGTGAATAAAGCAAGGACCGCGGAGAATCCAACAGGACAGCGTCCTTTAAACCGGTAATTGCCTGAATTCAATAAAGTTGCCCGCTTAATCGAATCATGCAAATTTCAAGCACCAAAATACAAATACCAAACAAAAACCAATGACCAAAATTCAAAACGGACAGAAGGACCGCGAGACATCCAGTAAGTGATTGAAATGTTTTGGTCATTGAAGTTTGGAATTTTGATATTATTTGGAATTTGCGTATTGTGATTTGGGATTTTAGTGGCGTATCCGGGAAATTAATTCTCTTCTATGTGATAACGCTTGAGCTGACTTTGACGTTACCCCGGAAAATTAAGGGCTATCTATTTCTCAATTTTATAGCGCTTAATTTTATTTAGCAATCCCTGCCGCGTTATTCCCAGCAGCTTTGATGCATGTGATCGATTACCACCGGATGTTTCCAGGGCCTCACGCACCATTTGTTTTTCCATTTGTTCGGTCACCTCCTGCATTGTGCCGCTCCGATTTAATACGGAAAATGTATTGTCCTTTGGATCAAAAATTTTGTTTGAGAGGTAGGTTTCAGAAATTTCTTTATCGCCGCCGGCCAGGGTCAGCGCCCGCTCCATTTCATTCTGAAGCTCACGAACGTTACCGGGCCAATTATAAGTTGATATCAACTCCAGGGCGCTGGATGTCAGCCGGGGTAGAGGTCGCTTAAATTTTTTGGCAAATTCTTTTAGAAAGTGAGCCGCCAGAATTGGAATATCTTCTTTTCTCTCTCGCAAGGGCGGGATGGTAAGTGGAAAGACATTGACTCGATAATAGAGATCCTCGCGAAAATTACCTTTGCCCATTTCAACTTCAAGATTGCGATTGGTACAGGCAATGATTCTCACATTCACGTTAACGAAATGAGATGCACCAACGGGTCTGAACTGGCCCTCCTGCAGCACTCTCAGCAGTTTCACCTGCATGGAGGGCGGCATTTCCCCGATCTCATCTAACAGGATCGTCCCGCCGTCGGCCATTTCAAAAAGTCCCTTTTTATCTGAGATTGCTCCGGTAAAGGCGCCTTTCACATGGCCAAACAGCTCGCTTTCCAGCAGGCTTTCAGATAACGCACCACAATTCTCGGCCACAAACGGTTTGTCCTTCAAAGGACCGTTGTAATGGATGACTTTTGCAATCAATTCTTTTCCGGTGCCGGTTTCACCCTGGATTAAAATAGTGGTTGTCACATCGATCACCTTTTCCATCAAAGAGAAAAGCTGGCTCATCGCAGAACTCGAGGCAATCAATCCATGGAGTTCATACCGCTGCTGAACCTCCGACATGAGTCGGCGATTTTGTTCCTCCAATGAATTGGCATACTGTTTAAGTGCCCCGTAATTTTTAGCATTTTCAATTGCCATTGCCAGGGTGACGGAAATAATCTCCATCAGCCGTGAATCCTTTGCGGTAAAACTGCCTTCCAGCTTGTTGATCGCATAAAGAACACCGATGATAGCCTTGGGAGTCCGCAAAGGAACACAAATCATCGATCGGGTGGAAAGCTCCTGGTCGATAGAGAATTCTTTAATAACACGCTCATCCTTTGAAGCATCTGGGATTAAGACCGGCTGGTTATTCTGCAGCACCCAGCCGGCGACCCCGAGATGATCCGGGAAATTCATTTTTTCGATGTTTTTACGCCCCTTATCTTGCTGCATTTCCACGGTTTGGAGGAAGTAAAACATTTTTTGATCTGGCTCATGCAGGGCCAGGGATGTCCCATCGATCTGGAAAACTTCTTTTATTTTGTACAACACCACCCGCAGCATTTCATGGAAATCCTTAATGGCATGGATGGAAGTGGCTACCTCATAAAGCAGTTTGAGATCCTGGCTGGAAAAGGATGTCTCCATTTCGGAGGTGTTCATAGCTTTCTCCCTGTAAATTTGCAAAAAATCAATGGCTAAAATAAGCGTTTCAAACTAGATAACGGTGAGGCTCACAAATGTCAATTAAATTTACACAACCCATGGAAAAAGGTAAAAAAAATCAGCCAAATGTATACTTGGTTGGCACCATCTTTTATTAAAAATATTTCCCCCCCAAACATCGCATGCAATTGGATACAATTTTTCATAACTATATCAGGCATATAAAGTTTAATAAAAAAATCATAAAAATTTACGGCAATTCGGCACAACAATTGCTTTTTCAATAAAACACAGTTGATCCGCTGAGGGCGGAACTAATGATACAGAAAAAGAGGGGGGGGGCTGGACAATGCTGATCAATTTGAATACTCTCAATCAAATGTTTAAAGACACTCCGGATAGGTCGCACCTATCATTTGATGGCTGCTGTCATTGTTGCGGTCGTGATTTTACAATTGAAATACACCAACACTCATCTGGAGGATACGGCTTACTAGGCGGTGTCTTATATGAGCAGGATGTTAATCAATTAGTTGCCAGGTGTGAAGCATGTTATCATGACGACCCTGAGTTACTGACAAACAATAATAAACATAACTAGGAAACATTGCTTGACCGGGCAAAAAAATTCAAGTATGGGTGAAGTGTAGCTCAAAATGAACAGGAATGAACTACTTCACTTCGAAATTACATGACACGCCCAAAAAAAGGAAGATGCAGCAGAAGATTGGGAATTGAGCGAAGACGATTCTCCTATACCATCTACATCCCGGAGAGAAGATCCGGCAAGGACCGTAGAACCGGAAGGGATCGAAGGCTGGAATCAAGAAACACGCAAGTAGCCGGATTCGGGTTGACGGATTATATTACTGCATCTTAAACATGAATTGAACGATTTTCTGTTTGATCGGCACCTGCCCCGGATGTACGAAAATCCTCAACGTAACTACTGGTATGCCTTGCGGAATGCAGGTCATATTCCTAACCCGGAAAAGCTTAGCCGGTCGCAGTGAAGCGGAGATCCCGCTATATCGGGGAATTGAAAATATTCAATTGCTGCAAGTCAGCGAAAATATCCTAAAGGTCGGTCATTGCAGGACCAACATAGTATTGTAGATTTCGGCCCCTTTCGCCTGAAAACCCACGACTTGGATTAAAAAAACAACTCTGTAAAAACCCCTCTCTAAAGCATTATTTGCCTACCTGAAGAAAACTGATTCTATGTCGAATAATTTTTTTGTTCGGGTTATCAGACCTAAAGAAATCAATAGAATAAACGTTACATATTTGTATTATTATTTTATGAATATGACAATAATGTAATTTTTTATCACCTTCCTGCCGCAACCATCATTTAATAATTTAATATATATTACAGATAGTTAGGTTTTAACCGGCGATTATTTGTGAAATGGCACGGACGTTGCTCATTTACTAATCTAATTTGCAAATCCCGGGTAATCGATATTATTCAGAATAATGATTCCATGATTGAGGTAAAAACTCAGAACTTCATAACGCCACATATTTTAATTAAGTTGTAGAAATTCCGCAACGTTTAAGAAGGAGGCATAAAATCATCATGAAGAAATTAGGACTTTCAATTTTGATTGCTGTAATTTGTATTTCTCGTTCCTGGGCGGGAGACGAACCGCCGACCATCGAATCAAATAAAAACCTGATCGACCTGGTGCAGACCCATGCCGATTATGTCTGGACGCTGGTAGCCGCGGCCCTGGTGTTTTTTATGCAGGCCGGTTTTGCCTTGGTGGAAACCGGGTTTACCCGGGCCAAAAACGCCGTCAACATCATGATGAAAAATCTGATGGATTTTTCCATGGGATCGTTGGCCTTCTGGGCTATCGGTTTCGGGATCATGTTCGGAGCAAGTTCAACCGGCTGGTTCGGAACCTCCGGTTTCTTCCTGTCCGACTTTGAAGTCGGCGGTGATCCCTGGGTTCTGGCTTTTTGGATGTTCCAGGTGGTGTTTTGCGCCACGGCCGCAACCATTGTTTCCGGAGCCATGGCGGAACGGACCAAGTTTTCCGGCTACCTGATTTACAGTGCCGTGCTGAGCGCCATCATCTACCCGGTTTTCGGCAGCTGGGCCTGGGGCAGTCTGTTCAAGGGCGAAGGCTGGCTGGAAGGTCTTGGATTCATAGATTTCGCGGGTTCCACCGTGGTTCACTCGGTCGGTGGTTGGGCCGCTTTGGCAGGCGCCATTGTTCTGGGTCCCCGCCTGGGCAAATACACTAAAGAGGGCAAAATCAAACCGATATTAGGGCACAATATGCCCCTGGCCGCCCTGGGTGTCTTCATCCTCTGGCTGGGATGGTTCGGTTTCAATCCCGGATCGACAACTGCTGCCAATAAAGACATTGCCATGATCTTTGTCAACACCAACCTGGCCGCCGCCGCCGGTGCCGTTCTGGCCATGATTATCTCCTGGGCCAAATTCGGCAAGCCCGAAATCGGCATGAGCTTAAACGGAGCCCTGGCCGGCCTGGTGGCGATCACCGCCCCCTGCGCATCGGTCACCCCGCTGAACGCTGTCATTATCGGTGCCGCGGCCGGTATCATCGTTGTGCTTTCGGTTCTTTTCTTTGATAAAATCAAAGTGGATGATCCGGTCGGCGCCATTTCCGTGCATGGAGTTTGCGGTGCCTGGGGCACTCTGGCAGCCGGTATATTCAACATCGGTGGAACCTCGGCCAAAATTATCGGCGTCCAGCTTCTCGGTATCGGCGCCTGTTTTTTGTGGGTATTTCCCGCCGCATTTCTGATGTTTAAACTAATCGATAAAACGGTCGGCCTCAGGGTCTCGCCGGAAGAAGAAATGGAGGGACTGGATCTTGCCGAACACGGCGGCAACGCCTATCCGGATTTTGAGGTTTCCTCCCATGGTGGTGTCGGCACCGCCATGGGACCGGGTTCACCTTCCGCCAGCGGTGACGCCATCGGTCAGTTTAAGCCAGTCGAACAGATATAGAATCTTAGCCATAACCATCCTCCCTCTGGCTGATGCCTGCCGGCAGCTGCATTTTCTGTCGGCAGGCATTTTACTTTGCAGGAGTTACCGAAAGCTGATAATAGAACCTGAGTGTACCAAAATCCAAAATTTACCATGCAAAATAAGCAACGAATAACGGAACTATATTCAGGCCATCATGGTAACGGCGGAAAAACTATATCACAATATTGTAAGGAAACATGAGAAACCATAACTTGCCAAAACATTTATCCGGCCATAGGAAACCACGGGGACTTTACGATCCCCGTTTCGAGCATGATGCCTGCGGGGTTGGCATGGTCTGCCACATGAAGGGTTTAAAATCCCACCGGATAGCCAACCCTGGCCATTCTGGCCCGTTAAACTGCGCACCAGCTCTTCCCACGAAGAGGGCTGCGAGCGCCAGTGGGGAATATTAAGCAAAAAGTTTATCGGTGCCGGGGGTAAGCTCGTCAAATTGGCAACCGTCGATGTTGAATTTGTCACCAACGGTCAAGGACACACTGAAATGCGCGAAGTTGCCGATTCCGTGCGTGAATGGCCGGCCGACCTCGTGCTGCTTGCCATGGGTTTCACGGGACCGGAACCGGATACGATTGCCGGCAGCTGCGGCCTTAAGCTGGATGAACACGGCAACATCCAAACCGATAGCAAATACATGTCCACGGTACCGGGCGTTTTTGCCGCCGGCGATGCGAATCGCGGACAATCCCTGGTTGTCTGGGCCATTTCCGAGGGACGTGAAGCAGCGCGCAGTGTAGATGCCTATCTGATGGGGACTTCCGTACTGCCGGTTAAGGGTGGGATGGATCTGCCACGGGTTTAAAGGTTCAGGGTTCAGAGGTTCAGAGGTTCTGGGTTCAGAGGTTCTGGGTTCTGAATTCAAGGTTCAGGGTTTAACGGAGGGAAAGGTTCCGGGTTCACCGTTCTGGGTTCAAAGGTTAAAAAAACTCATTGAAACGAGTTAAACAGCGAACCGCAGAATATCGAACAAGAAATATCGAATGATGAAGTGTGGAATCGCTCTTGGCCTTCGTAGCCTTTTCGGCGGAGTAGGCGCGCTCAGTCCTTTTTCAAAAATAAAAATGATAGAATACCTTACTTCGACATTCGTTATTCCTTGTTCGATATTCGATATTCGCTTTTTCAGAGTTTCTTTTTCGATCAAGCTATTCGATTTAGCGGCCAGCGGCTGGGCTGAACCTTGAACCTCTGAACCCTGAACCTTTGAACCTACAGGCAAACCTCATTGGACTGAGCAGCATGGATAAAAACCCTAATAACGGATCTGCACCCGTCTGCCCTTCCTGCCGGCAAAATAATCCGCCTGGAGCGAATTTCTGCCAACATTGCGGATCTCGTCTCCAGCAGATCTGTGCCAACTGCCGGGCTGAAATTTCAGCAGACGCCAAATTCTGTCACCGTTGCGGCAAACCGGCCGGCCCCGTTGACAATCGCAATCAAGCCATCCGCGCCTACACGCCCAAACATCTGGCCGACGAAATTCTGACCAGCCGCAGCGCCCTGGAAGGCGAGCACAAACAGATCACGGTGCTCTTTGCAGATGTCAAGGGATCAATGGAGCTGGCCGAACAGGTCGACCCCGAAGACTGGCACGCCATTCTGGATAACTTTTTCCGGATCCTTGCCGACGGAATTCATCGCTTTGCGGGAACCATTAATCAGTACACCGGCGATGGCATCATGGCATTGTTCGGGGCGCCGGTCGCCCACGAAGATCATGCCCTGCGGGCCGGTTACGCCGCGCTTTACCTGCGAAATGAGCTGCGGCGCCATGCCGACCAGCTGCGGGTGAAACGCGGGCTTAATTTCGGTGTTCGTATCGGTCTTAACTCGGGTGAAGTCGTCGTCGGCCGGATCGGTGACGATCTGCGCATGGATTACACCGCCCAGGGTCAGACAGTGGGATTGGCAGCCCGCATGGAACAGCTGACCGAATCCGGCTGCGTCTATATCACCGAACACACAAACAGGCTTATCGAGGGATTTTTCAAGGTGCGTGACCTTGGAATGTCTGCGGTTAAAGGAGTCAGCCAGCCGTTGCACATCTATGAGTTGGAGGGGGTCCGTGAATATCAGACCCGGCTCAATATTTCGCGGGAGCGCGGCTTCTCACGTTTCATTGGCCGCAGTGATGAAATGGCCATCCTCCAATCCGAGCTTCAGCGAACCCTGGATGGCCGGGGTAATGTGGTCGGCGTTGTCGGTGAGCCCGGGGTCGGCAAAAGCCGTCTGTGCTATGAATTTATAGAGACCATCCGTGAAACCGGGGTTACAATCTGCAAAGCAAACTGTGCCTCTCACATACAGACCGTTCCGTTGCTGCCGGTTTTGCAGCTCCTGCGAAGCATATTCGGCATTGCCGAACAGGAGCAGGCAGAAGAAACACGCAAAAAGATCGCCGGCACTCTGATACTGCTGGACGAAGCGTTCAAAGATACCCTGCCGATTTGGTTTGATTTTCTGGCTGTGGCCGACCCCCGGCAACCGGTAACCGAGGCTGATTCGGAAGATCGA
>PVMK01156195.1_pt1 | contig 10186 bp, 11 predicted proteins | sample 1853481 | NCBI WGS metagenome assembly PVMK01 (sample SAMN08533507, study PRJNA380276) | Marine sediment metagenome, whole genome shotgun sequencing project.
CCACATCCTCCACAGTCACCAGCTGCCAGCCATCTGAGCTGGGGAGGGCGACAACCTCGTCGCCGAGATTGGGATTAAAGCCAGTATCCTGGTGATCGTGGTAGGCGATGATAGGCACATCTTCAAGGCTGACGTCGATATCCACAGGGCCGTAAAAATATCCCTCGGCTACTGTATCGATTTCGCAGTCGCCTGCGGCATTCGTCGCGTAGAACACGCCCCCCATATCTTCCTCTGTCAGGTAGGCGACATGGGCATTGCCAGACGAGTCCAAAGCAAAGGCCGGTTTTATTCCTTCTCCGATATTTGTCAGATTCCAGCTCAAGTTAAGATCGCCCACCGGACCGGCTGAGATAGGAGCTGACTCTTCCACCGTATCCGACTCAGTTTCCTCTGGTTCGACCGCTTCCGGTTCAGCTTCTTCAACTTCTTCCGAGACAGCCTCTTCTGGTTCGGCGCCGGCTGGTTCCTCGGCCGTCGGTTCGGCGCCCCCGCTTGATTCTGTGGGCCCTTCAGAAACAGAGGTGTCAACCGTATCTGCTTCAGTTTCTTCGGATGTGCCTCCACTGCAGGCGACAGCAACAAACGCAATAATGATAGTTAAAATAGTAAATTTAAAGGCATTTGGAGTGCGTTTCATGATTGACTTCCTCAATTGTCTGTCTGAATAATCAAACAACAGTCGATCATTTTATCTAGACCGGAAATGTCGCTTGGACCGAACGAATATACCATACGACCATGACAGTATCGGTTCAGTTAGTTTGCGTACAATTCTCAGATACCAAACATGGGCTGCGAGCGAGTGCTAACTGATCTCATCCCGCTGACGCTGGTTTTATGTTCTCGAAGAAAACTAGCGCCCCCTCAAAAAAGCCTTTGATCTACGAATCCTGCCGCACAGCTGGGACGAGTAGCGTACTCAGTTGACGGATATGACGATGGCCAAATCTTGGAGGAAGGTAGACCAAGAACGATGCTTGATCTAGCCTTGGAAACTCCTTGTGAACTATACTGCAATAGCGGAATGGGGGGCCCTCGTATAGAGATATCGAACAAGTAACCGGAGGCATGGAAGGTAGAAGAAGTGAGTTTAGTCGGTGGGATAGAACGGCTGAGGCGGCGTCTCGGAGATGATACTGGGATCGGCTCTGGAAGCCAGGATTTGAGACATTATAGAGACAAGGTCGCGGCCGTGAATGCTCTAGAATCGAATCTGCGTCGGGCTAGTGAAGATCAGTTGCGAGAGGGAGCAGACTATCTCAGGCAACGCGCCCAAACAGAAGCTGCCCCCGATTCAATAATCATCGAACTCTTTGCTTTGGTCCGTGAAGTGGCCCGGAGAGAGGTTGGGATGCGGCCCTTCGACGTGCAGATAATAGGTGGGCTGGACCCTTATCGTGAATTTCTGAAATTAGCGGCTGAATCTTTTGAGCAGACTCTCGAAGATATCAATGAACGGGCAGTAGCGTGCTTCGCCTCGCTGGAACTCTCTTCAGATGAACTATCTTTCGAGAAAATGGGGCTGCAAGGTCCATCTTCTACCTGGACCTATCTGGTCAATGACCATGCCTTTAGCGATCGTCTAGCAGCCAACCTGGTAGGCGGCCGAAATGTTGGCTTTGCGGCCGGGGCGGCTATGACCGGCCCGCTTCTTGTGTTATGGGCCTACTCACGGCGAATTGGGCGTTGGCGACGAAGAGGCCGCTGATCGTTAAAACAGCCTGGGTTTGAGTGGGGAGACTATTGCTAATTAGTCCATGGTTGGTATTTCTAGCTGATCCACAATTTGTCTTTTGTTAAGCGGAGCGGTTAAAAATCGGCCGATCATTTTGCGGCGATTCAACCAAGAGATGCGAACACCATTCTCTTTATTGGCCAGAATCCGATCGACTAGCCAGGGAGCCACGGTCTCGACTCTGTCGGTGATAATGTTCAATATTCCCTTGGAACGTTCCAATAGCTCGGGCTGTTTGGCAAATTGTTCGTGCAACATATCGGTCCAAATCATTCCAGGCATTATTGAGCCGAAAATGACCGGCGTCCCTTTCGTTTCTAACTCGATGGCATCATCGAAGTACCTGAGGGCAGCTTTCGTGGTGCCATAAAGGGTAAGTCCATCCTGTTTCCGCCCGTTGCTTCCATGACCTTCCATGTTATAAAGAGCACCAAACCCTTGATTAATCATGCCATTTAGGGCCACTCGTGAACCATAAAGCGTACCGAGAATATTAGTCTCCACGACTGTGCTTATTTGTTCGGGCTGGAGGCAGCGAAAGTCAGCTAGATCATTCGCTAACCCGGCATTGTTAATCCATATATCAATTTGGCCAAACTCCTCAATAGAGGCATCCCATAAGGCTTGTAGCTGCCCAGGATCCCTGACATCGCATGGATAAGCAAGAAGATACTCATCGGAAAATTGGGAGATTAATCGGGCTTGCGCCGCCTGTAAGTTTTTGCGATCCCGACCGCTGATGGTAACGGCGCATCCCTGTTCCAAAAACGCTTCAGCAAGACCAAAACCAATGCCCCTACTACTCCCCGTAATGACTACTATTTTCATGGTCTTAGAACCTCAGAATCAAATATATCAATTTGCCCAATAATGTATCCTGTTGCTCATTGGCTAGCAAAATCCGATCGGCCGGTCGAAACGATTTCACAGCCGGGAAACGTGTAAGAGAATCCATACCAGCGAGAATAAATTTGAGATGGTTGCTCTGGCCACAAACTCTCCTGTCCCTCTGTGTGCAAACGGCCGTCTCGAATATAGCCTATGTCGTTAAGCCAGAGGTCGGTCCCTTCCCAGGCAATTTGGCTCGCGTTTGTATAAACAGCTGCCAACGAATAATTGCCAGGATCTTTATAAACAACGATAGGCCGGCCGTCTAACTCGTCGAGCAGGGCATTGCCAGCAGCTTCGATAACATCGCGGGGGTAGAAGCGTTGGGTCATTTGGCTCCAAACACCCAGACCAATTGCCAGTTCCGGTAAGCGTTCATCCTTTTGACCCATCGTACGCCGAAAAAATGGAGGGATAAAGCTGCGACCATCTGCCTTGATAAAACGAGCTTGCAGCCAGGCAACCACTCTATGGCGCCAGTTGATATCCGGTTGAGCATATAAAAGACCTGGAAAGGGTTCGGCCGCCTTTCCGGCAGTTATGTGGAGAAGCATCTCGGTCGGCAAGGCGGTTCCCAGTAGCGGACCTTCGAGGCATTCCCCCGTGATGTGATTCCAGTGAGAGCCCGTCTCCCGATCGCGTAATAGGAACAGGCCATCATATAGGCCACCATGCTCAAAGTGGTGGATCTGGCCGTCGATGACAGGGGTCATACTGACCCCGCTATTGCAGACAATTCAAAACGTTACCAGCCAAGGTTGGCCAGAAAGTTCACCTTGCGCTAGGTGATGATAACCCATATGGGCGGCATTTAAGCCTAGAGCACTCTCTTCCCGCAGCAAAACCAGCAACCTGGTTTCGGCAGTCACGTCTCCTGTAAACAAAGCCCGTTCAAGGAGTTCGGTCTTGTTGACATAAAATGGTTGAAATTGGGGTTTGTCGAGTAGTAATGCTCGAGTCTCATCAAACGAAACTGCGGTGGTGATTGTCATGACACATCCGTAATAACCAACATTAAAGATTGATTCTCAAGAGCGGCTAATGAGGAAAAGTGATCATCTATGGTATTCACGTTGGCAATTTTGTCCAGGCAATAATTGGCTGCGGCGCGAGCAAAAGTAATAATTACCAGCGTTCGCTACCTGGTATGCCCTTGAATGGGCCGATAATATCTGGAGTGATCCAGCCCCCGTAATATGCGCCAGGTTGGGGTATTACCCTCATGTCATCAACATAGCAAGCGCTCATCTTGGTAGCATTAAAGGCTATGTAATTCCGAATCGATTCATAGCCCTTCCAAGGTGCAGCGTAACTCCAGGCAGCATTCAAGGCGATGGATTCGCGAACACGGACAGTCCAATACTGGCTATATCCTTTCCACTCACACAATGTCCGGTTTTGGGTCGGTTCCAGATAGGCCATCTGTATATCATTTTGGGGAATGTAATACACTGGCGGCCCCGCAGTCTCCAGGACACGTTTAGTGCGTCGGGAATCAGCGACAAGGATGTCGGTAAAATATACCCGGATGTGTCGTATTGATGCTTCAACAAGGGGAGGTCGGGGATAATCCCATACGGATTCCTGACCGGGAGCTGGGGAAATCACATTTTGGGGGCGCTCCCGGGGAAAATTGCGCCATTTTTCTACCTCAGCCCGGAACTCTTCAGGTATATCGCTCATTATCCAATCGACTGCCATTTTTTTGCATCATAGTAGATATGCTTAAGCTGCAAAATCGGTCATGCTGCTATTGCTGGTAAAGAGCCAAGGCGGCCAAATGATTGCTGAGGACGTTGGGCCATATCTTTTTTCGAGATCGCGAGATAGGGGAATTGTTTCGACTCTGTGGAGCCACGCTTACTGGAAATTGAGTTAGGCATATGAATGGCCCAAAAGCGTTTGAAATAGGGCCACCGGCTCAATAATGCGCTGATCTAGCGACGATAGCTTGCTCGCCTAGGCATAGGTGGATCCCACCAAGAATGAGTCCCTTACTTCAAAGGGTTCCTCTTAAGCGACCGGTAAGAAGGCTCCGCTTTCTGAATCGGCTAGCTATGTTCGGGCTCAAGCAACACCATTACACGATTATCGTCTAACCATTCAACTGTAATTCCTTTGCCACAGCCGCCACAGTAGGCGATCCATTCATGATCAATTTCTGTTTCAGCCAATGCGTCCGGTTTGTCGAATACATATCCACCACCGCCGTCCACATGCCCAACCTCTTCCATGTCTCGCTTCTTTGTCCAGGTATGGCTGATAGCCAAAACCGTACTCCCGCAATCGCAGATAAAAAATGGGGTCTTGTTCATGATAACGCTTCCTTTTGCTGCTTAATATTCCGATGGAGTTTATCAAGGCTAACTTTTGCTTCCGGCAACTATTTTAGAACAACTAACAGATCTGTTCACGGAATTCAGATTACATGCACTGCTATTAGAGGAGTCATTCTCAGGTGATATTAAGGCTAATGAGGCGAAACCTTCCTATGATCGGTGTCTGAATGGGCAAATCAGCCTGGATCCATCCAGTCAGGCGGCCGGCTTGACAAGGACATATAATGGTTCCATAGAGCTAATGGCTGCTTCAATGATCAGGCGATAGCCGGCGTTCCGTTGCAATTGATCTGGCCAAAGAGGCCAACGCTCTCGCTTCTAAGGAGGAAATCATGAACTTGCCCGGAATCTCTTGGGGTACACCCCGCTTTACCACACTGGTAGATAACGGCCCGCCCGAAAAACGGCTTGATGTCGCCATTATCGGCGATGGATACACGGCCGAGCAGCAGGCGCTATTTAATGAAGATGCCAGGCAAGTTGTTGAAGCCTTCGGCCGGATTGAGCCGATGCGCAGCTATATCGAACATTTTAACTTTCACCGGATCAACGTTATTAGCAAGGAATCAGGAACCCATGATCGTCATGTAGATCCGCCGCAGAAGCCGAACACTGCCCTCAAAACCTTCTTTTCACCCGTCGCCGAGCGGCGATTAATCGGACCCGATCCCTGGGTTTTTTTCGTAGCTAAAGTGTCAGGAGCGCCCTGGGACAAGATCTTGTGCATCGTCAACTGCCCGCGCCGGGGAGGGGCGACGCTAATTTCTATGACGGTTGGTTACGCCTCACGGAACTCATCCGATTTCCCAGAAATCATGATTCATGAGGCGGGACATACGATTGCCCGGCTCATAGATGAATATACTGGCGATCTGCCCGATATAAATTTTGCCGAAAACTGGTCTTTGCCCAACTTTTTACCCTGGGCAAATGTGGACACTAATCTAAAACGGCCGAAATGGTGGCGCTGGCTCACGCCCGGGGTTGAAATGCCAACGCCCAACACGCACGCTAATGACGATGTGATTGGCGCATTTCAGGGGGCAGTTTACACGGGCAAAGGTGTCTACCGGCCGCAACGCCGTTGTATGATGCGCCGCCACAGCGATCCTTTCTGCGCCATCTGCACAGAGCAATGGATTCGGGCGGTCTACAAACGTTCACCTATTGCCGATAGCTTTTTACCCCAATTCAAGCTAACTGAACCGCCTCTTGTCTGGCAAGAAGGCCAATCTATTACCTTTAAGGCCAATGTCATCCGCGGTGAAAAAATCAAAACAATATGGCGAACCAAAAAACTTGAACATGCTCGATGGCGGCAACGCCAAGTCAGCCAAGATTACGGCGACTTTACAATTGAGTTAAGCGCGAATACGGTGGGGGGCATCACGATACCTACCTCTTGGGCCATTGAGTGCCGGATGGAGGATAACAGCGAACGTATACGAACGCCGTCCGTCCGGCGTCTCTCCAAGCAAAAACACCGCTGGTATGTTATCGTCATATGATTCACTAACAGATATATTTGACATAATGTTATGGCATTTGACAGCCTAACCTTCGAGAGACTTAGGTGGCTCACATCTTCCCATGGTAAATAATGAGATGCTAAATTTGTCTAAGTGGTTGATGGCTTATAGCCGTCGCACCTCCTAGAATGCGTCATCGATTACTAGACTCAGTGAGCCAGTCAAATCCCAAACCATCCTTGAATTGATTTTTATTAAAGAAGGCGAACGAGTAAAATCTTGATCCAGACTACAAATTGGGCACTTTAGCACCTTAGCCTTTGGTCATTTTGGAGGTTTTTATGAATAAACGCGCAATATTATTGATTCTATTACTATCGATTCTGCTAGTCGCCTGCAGGAGCGATCAAGAGCCAGAAGCAACAAGCGAACCGGCCGAGGAAATCCCTGATCTGCCAGCACCCACGCTTCCCGCACTCTTACCTGCGCCCACAAGAGATGAAGCTTATCCTGCTCCAACAGAGGTTGGCGCTTATCCAGGTCCAGGCGAGCAGGTTGTAATTCCAACAGCCACTCTGCCAGATGGTTATCCTGAACCACCTACACCATTGCCCACGATCGATCCCTATCCAGGAGGTGTGGCCGTAATTGTTATCCCAGCTGGTATCCAGTGTGAGGATCCGAGATTTAGCAACCTTGAAGAGGCTTTGGCCACTCTCGAGGAAAGCGGCCTAACTGTGTTGAGCGCGGAGGAAGAAGAGTTGTTAGTCTGTACCGCCTGTAATTGTCCGACCAGCTTACATTTTAAAGTTACCATTCCACCCGACGAGTTGGCTGCGGCCCTCGTTCTAGGCTGGCAACGACAATAATGGCTGCACTTCGTTTTCTAACCGCCGGTGAAAGCCATGGCCCGGAATTGACGACCATTCTGGACGGGCTCCCGGCCGGTTTGGAACTGGATCTAAAGGAACTTGACCGGCAGATGGCCCGGCGCCAAAAGGGTTATGGTTCCGGCGGCCGCATGAAAATTGAAAAGGATGCGGTAAACATTACCTCTGGGGTGATGGCTGGAAAGACCACAGGCGGACCTATTGCTATTAAGTTAATCAATAGGGATTATGTAAAGTGGCGTGACCGCGATGTTCCCCCACTAACTGTGCCCCGCCCTGGACATGCCGATCTGACCGGAGCCATTAAGTATGGCTATACGGAATTACGGCTCAGCTTAGAAAGAGCTTCGGCTCGGGAGACAGCTTCGCGGGTGGCGGCCGGAGCAATTTGCAAACAACTGCTGGCAACCCTAGGTATCACCGTAGGAAGCTATGTGGTCCAAATTGGTCCGATTGAGGCTCAGATTGATGAAAACATGTCCTATCCTGAGCGTTTTGCAGCCGCCGAAGAAAATGAAGTTCGCTGTCCAGTGCCGGCAACGGCCGAAGCGATGCGCGCTCATATTAGCGATGTGATGCAGGCCAAAGATACGGCTGGGGGGGTGTTCGAGGTCATCGCCCTGGGATTACCCCCTGGGTTGGGTGGTTATATGCAATGGGATCAGCGACTGGATGCCCGACTCATTTGGAGCGTCGCCTCTATCCAGGCCATCAAGGGGGTGGAAGTCGGCCGGGCCTTCGACAATGCCACCCGGCCAGGTTCCGAAGTTCACGACGAGATATTTGGCGATGACCAGGGCCGGCTTATTCGGCGCAGCAACAATAGCGGTGGCTTTGAAGGGGGTATCTCCACCGGCGAGCCGGTCATTGTCCGAGCGGCCATGAAGCCTATTTCCACAGTCCTGAATCCCCGGCGGTCGGTCGACTTAGCCAGTGGCGAAGAGAGCACAACAGTTTACGAACGGTCCGATTTCTGTGCGGTGCCCCGGGCGGCTGTGGTGGGTGAAGCGATGGTAGCCTTCACCATAACCCAGGCCTTGCTAGAGAAACTAGGTGGCGACAGCCTGGAGGAAATTCGGCCGCGGCTAAATGATTTACGTCAGGCTCGTCTGGACAACTTAGAAATGGACAACAAACCCTGGCGCTTCGGTTATGAAAGAGAAGATTGACGGGCGAGGCAGTCAGGAGCGAAGGTATCTTCCAATTTCCTACTTACTTTGATGATAATTTGGCCACGGCTGGTTGGGGCGAGGCAATCGGTAATGTAGATGTTTTCTAAAATCCTTGACAATACTCTCGATTGCCTCGCCCTTTCCGTTCGCCCTTTCCTCTAACCCATATCTGCCCCAAGCGGTTTGAGAAAACCGGGTATACCGGCATCAGGCCCCGTACTCGTGTCGTGTGAATTGATGATTTTTCCACCCTCGATGGTGACCTGGCTGGTTCCACTAGGCCATTTTATTTTTTCCCCAGTGGCCGGAAAAACACTCATACCTAGAGAAGTCAGGTCGAAGTCATTGGTAAAGGTACCGATGAAGTAGCCGGTTACCTGAACCCCAGCGCCTTCTTCTCGAATATCTTCGATGACAAAGTCGATATCTGGGAAGCTGGCCCTCATCATCTCCCCCATACCCATCCAACTGGCTTTGTCCATGGGGGGACCGCCGACCGAGTCTGTGGCCGTGAAATTGTCGGCTATTAGAGCCTCAGATTCCTCGCGGTTATCAAAATTGAAAGCTGTTCTGACGATGTCTACCTTATTCATGATTTGCGCCTCCTTTGGCGAAGGGAATGAAACGACCCATATGGGCCACAATAAACAAAGAGATGAGCCCGAGACCATACGTCTCGAGGGCTTTCCCCGGGTAAACGATTTTTGCTAGGTTGTGAAAGCTGTGCAACTTAAGGTTCGAAAAGTCCAGGTGCCTCCAGAGGACAACCAATCTCGGTTAGATTAGCGACAGTACCGGGATCAGCGACTGAGGTTAACCCTTCGTGCACCAGCCAAGCAGCATTATATATATCCTCATGCAAAGCAAGGAAAACGACTTCCAAGAATTGACCGCTATCCAGATAAACACACCATAAATTTTCCACCGGATAAGGAATGGCTCGGCGCGAGTCGTCATTTTCCTGAATGGTGACCGACTCCTGGGCTGCGGCCGATTGCGGTCGAGGTGATTGATATCCATAGGTGGAGCGGTAGTAGGGACTGTTGCTATATGAAGATTGGCTCATTTCGGCCTTGAATTGCCCGGGCACAGAAGCTTCATTAACTTGTACAACATTGGGCCGGACCCCTCGTTGCCCCTGAAGATATAACAGATAACCATCCAGTTCTTCTTGGGCATCGGTTGGCAAACCAGGCTGATAACTGATTACAAATATGGCTGCCAGCGCAAAAACGAACAAAAGTGGCGGCAGAATCCTTGACGCAACACGCTTCATCTAATTGCACATAAAAATGGGTAAATCAAATCGAACAAATTGGTAATGCTGGTTAATGAAGTTGGCTTCCGTTTTCTGTTCAGAGTATTATGAATAGTATAGTCCAGCTTGCTTTTGTCCGTCAATAGAATATCAAAACTTAATTACAAGCCTAATGAGAGTTGTCCTCAATGGAGGGTTGACCTCTATTGAACGTCCACTTTGCTGATTAAGTAAAGGTGCCTGATTTCCGATAAATTTTTGTGAGCGGGGCCTTTCATGGAGAAAGCCCGAAATTAGAGAATTCGTGTTATCCGGTGAATGCGACTATACTGGGCGATTGTGTCTGTTACGGTTAAGTTTTCGTTAAGCTAATAAGATTAAGACAAAAAATATTTAGTTTTTATAAGCAGTGGGCAGGAAGAATTGCCAGGC
>PVMK01170774.1_pt1 | contig 10185 bp, 9 predicted proteins | sample 1853481 | NCBI WGS metagenome assembly PVMK01 (sample SAMN08533507, study PRJNA380276) | Marine sediment metagenome, whole genome shotgun sequencing project.
CACATTGAAAGAGCACTAGACGTTCGTGCTACGATTAAAGTTGTGATGAAATCGCGCATGTATCCAGTACAAAAGACCACCGGGCCGGTTCTTGCCTGCCTCGCCATTTTCCTGTTTTCCCCGCTTTCAAGCCTCGCTGTCACAGATGCGCAGGAGGTAAAACTCGGTTGGAAGTTGTACAAGGAAATCACCTCGGAGACGCCGATTTACGAAGACCCCGAGCTGGCGGCCTACGTAGACAAGATTGGCCAGCGCATGGCTGCCCAGAGCGGTCGTACCAATTTTGAGTATCACTTCACGGTGATGGACGATTTCAACGTCAATGCCTTTGCGACGCCCGGCGGATTCATCTACGTCAATCGGGGCTTGTTGCTCTACCTGACCAGCGAGGCGCAGCTGGCTGCCGTACTGGGTCACGAGGTCGGTCACGTGGATGGGCGGCACTATTCACGCCAAAAGACCGCGTCGGCCGGGAGCCTGCTGGTCACGATTGCGTCAATCTTTACGACCGGCAGTGCCGATGCGGCCGAGGCAGCGCAACTGCTGAGCCAGGCCGCGGTGAGCGGCTATGGCCGGGAGATGGAACTCGAGGCCGACGGCTACGGCGCAAAGTACCTGCGGGCCGGCGGCTATGATCCCGGCGCGATGCTGGAGGTGATTAATGTCCTGAAGAACCATACCCGGTTCAGAAAGGAGATCGCCAGGGCAGAGGGAAGTGTACAGGGGACTTATCATGGCGTATTCGCCACACATCCGCGCTACGACCAGAGATTGCGGGAGGTGATCTCGGAGGCGGGTGAGCCTCTGGAAGAGACAAAGTACGGAGCCAACGACGAGTTTCGCGAGGCGACGGAGGGATTATTGTATGGCGGTGGTACCCAGCCGGCCAACTACGAGGAAGAGCCCGACAGGTATACAGACAAGGTCGAGAGCTATTCTATCAAGTTTCCCGAGGACTGGGAGGTCGTGAAGGAGAAGATAACGATAGCAAAGTCGGCCGATGGAGATCCGAGGATAGAGATAGAGGTTCTGAACCGAAATAACGTGGCAGAACCCGGCGAATTCATCAAGGACGAGTTGAATGTCGAGCAACTGTTTGGCGCCAGCGATATGCGGATCAACGGGCTGAAGGCGCATGGCGGGGTGGTGCCGACTTCCGGCGCCTCCGGTTCGGAGCAGATGGCGGTCGTCTTCAGCGGCAAGCGGGCCTATGTTATCCGCTACTACTCTGAAGACAAGAAGGTGACCGATGAATTTCAGGAAATCCTGGGAACGTTCAAGCCGTACCGATCGCAGGTTGCGTCGCAGCTTAAACAGCCGCGTATCAAGTACGTGGTGGCCAAGCGGGGTCTGACATACGAAAAACTCGCCAGTGTCCTATACCTCGGGAAATACGGTGAGGAGCAACTCAGAATCATCAATGATGCTTATCCGCATGGTGAACCCAAACCCGGCGAGTGGATAAAGATCGTCCAGTAAACCTGTTGATCCTGTCAGGACTTGTTAACCCTTGCCGTGAACGGTGACAAGCTAACTGAACTCGCAATTATCACATTGAAAGAGCACTAGTGGTTCCAGGCAAGGGTTTACAGGCCCTGGGCAGTCCGCTGACGCTTGCGCAAGAATTGGTGTAAACTGCAAAATACTGCATATCTCCATCATATTACTCCGCGCAGGGTTAATCCTGCTGGTCTCGTGATATGAGAAACCCGAATTCAGCGCTGAACTCGTAATTATCACATTGAAAGAGCACTAGTATGACTACCAGTGAAGAATTGAGGCGTGCCGGCCTGAAGACCACGCTGCCCAGGCTCAAGATCCTCGGGATCATGGAAGATGAGTCTGATCAGCATTTTACTGCCGAAGATGTTTACAGGAAGCTCCTCGAATCGGGGGAGGAGATTGGCCTGGCCACGGTATATCGTGTGCTGACCCAGTTCGAGGCAGCCGGCCTGGTGAACCGACACAACTTTGAGGGGGGACGATCCGTATTCGAACTAAATGACGGAGGCCACCATGATCACATGGTCTGTGTTAAATGCGGCGCCGTTCTCGAGTTCATGGATACGAAGATCGAGGAACGTCAGAAACAGGTCGCCGTGGAAAACAATTTCCTGTTGCAGGAACATCTGCTGTACATGTATGGGATCTGTAGCGCGTGCCAGGAAGCCTAGGCGAGGAACTATGGGCACAAAAAAAATAGTCCCGCCAGCCTTTAATACGAGAGAATTGAGATGAGCGAAATACCAGTCGATTTGCGATTTGCCGCGACACACGAATGGGCGAAAGCCGTAGGTGATGATGTCATTGAAGTTGGAATCTCGGATTTTGCCCAGGATTCACTGGGCGATGTTGTTTATGTCGAGTTGCCGGAGCCCGGAACGGCCGTAGAGGCAGGGTCTGAATGTGCTGCGGTCGAATCCGTCAAGGCGGCGTCAGATATCTACGCGCCGGTCAGTGGGGAGATTACGGAGGTCAATCCGGCGCTGGAGGATAATCCTGAAATCATAAACCAGGATTCCTACGGGGCGGGCTGGTTATACAGAATAAAGGCATCAGATATTGGCCAGCTGGAGAAGCTCCTGACCGCAGACGGGTACAAGGCCGAGATTGGTGAATAAACACAGTTTTCTTAAACAACCTGCGGCGAATCCTGAACAGGAGTAGTAGATTGAAGACCCTCATCTGCGGTTCAATTGCCTTTGACACCATCATGGTGTTCGAGGATAAGTTCAAGAACCATATCCTGCCCGACCAGGTGCATATCCTGAATGTCAGCTTCCTGGTGCCTGCGATGCGCCGGGAGTTTGGCGGATGTGCGGGGAATATCGGTTTTAATCTTGCGCTGCTGGGAGGAGAGCCGCAAATCATGGCCACGGTTGGCGAGGATTTTGCCGCGTATGCGCGTTGGATGGATCAGCAGGGGCTTGACCGTACCCATGTGCGCGAGGTACCGGGCACCTATACTGCCCAGGCCTTTATCACGACTGATATGGACGATAACCAGATCACGGCTTTCCACCCCGGGGCAATGAATGACGCGCACCTGAACAAGGTCGGTGACTGTAGCGATAGTGTTCTCGGGATAGTCTCACCGGATGGCCGGGAAGCGATGGTTCAGCACGCGCAGCAGTTTGTTGAAGCCGGCGTCCCGTTCATTTTCGATCCGGGCCAGGGGCTGCCAATGTTTAACGGAGACGACCTGCGTCTATTTATTGACCAGGCGGACTATCTCGTGGTGAACGATTATGAGAGCCAGTTGATACAGAATGCCACCGGATCCCCGGTCGAAGAAATTGCCGGCGAGGTTAAGGCAATGATAGTAACGCGTGGCGGCGAGGGATCCAGGATCTACGTCGACGGAGAGGTAATCGAGATACCCGTAGCCCCCGTGTCGCGTGCTGTCGATCCCACCGGGTGTGGCGATGCCTACCGTGGTGGTCTTCTGTACGGGATCGCCAACAGCTGGGATTGGGAGAAGACAGGCAAAGTGTCTGCACTCATGGGCGCCATAAAGGTTGAGGTCGCGGGCACCCAGAACCACCAGTTCACCCGCGAGGAGTTTCAGGCTCGTTACCGGGATAGTTTCGGTGAGGAGCCCGGCGATCTTTAATCTTTGACCGTTACAACAGGCTGTCCAGGCTGGGCATTGCCTGCTCTGTGTAGTTCTCCGGAATACTTGTGGACCCTTCGGGCAGTGCGCCGTCTTCAATACCGGTGATATTCATGGAACTGGCGCTACCGCCCGTTGCATCGCTACCCTGTATGATCAGGTCGTCGAGGTCTTCGCCGGAGAAATTGGGGATGCTGTTCCCCATTTGTGCAGCCAGGTCCTTTGCCTTGCTGGCCAGTCTGAAGGTGAAGTTCTGCATACCGAGCAGGGCCTGGTAATCGCTGTCCGAGAGGCCGAGGTTATTGCCCTTGCTCAGGCACACCGTCGCTATCTGCTGGTCTCCTTCCATGACCCGCTTCTCGCTGCATTCAAAGCCGCTGAAGCTGGTGTCACCAATAGTCTCAAGCGTGGGTGCCGGGCGCTCGACCGCCACGGCGGTATTGATACCCATACTCTGCATCATCTTTTCCGCCTGCGCCCGCTGCTCAGGCGGTAGCCCCTGGAGTTGCTGTTCCATCATGGACCTGAGTCCCGAAGCCTGCTCCTGGACCGCAACTATGGCCGCCTCGTTCAACTGCAAATAGCTTGCATTGGCATGATCGATGACATACATAGTCGCATTGGCCGGATCGAAAACCAGGTCGGTACTGGCATTTCCGGCATTTTTCACCAGCACACGACCATCCTGTACGAACGCCTGCTGCGGTATGCCTTCTGACTGGTCTGCAGGCACGCTATAGGTAATGGTTGCGTCCGCCCGGACCGGGGCCGAAGTCATGATCGTGAGCGCAACAGGAATTAACAACATCTTTTTCATATTCGGTTCTCCGGTCGGAAAGTGGGGAAGTATCTAACTTTATACAGATCATTTGTGCTTTAGTCATCCGAATGGTAGCAAACGGGGGGCCGGCGGGGTAGCAACGAAGTAATTTGTCAGGATGGCGCCATTTTAGAGTCGTATAATACATAACCCCGTGTGTTACCACCTGGCTCGGGACAACTCATATGATCATCTATCCGGAAATTGACCCTGTTGCCCTGAGGCTCGGTCCTCTCACCATACACTGGTACGGCGTGATGTACCTGGTGGGGTTCACAGCCGCCTACTGGCTGGGCGTGCGGCGGGCGATAGGGAACCCGAAATTCTGGAGGAAAGAAGAGATTGGAGACCTGGTGTTTTACTGTGCCATCGGTGCTGTACTCGGTGGCAGACTGGGATATATTGTCTTCTACAAGACCGGTTTTTACCTTTCCAATCCGCTGGAAGTGTTGCAGGTATGGAAGGGCGGTATGTCTTTCCACGGTGGCCTTATCGGTGTGCTGGCAGCAATCTGGCTTTATGCACGCAAGACCGGGCGGACATTCTTCCAGGTAGGGGACTTTGTTGCGCCGATGGTGCCGATAGGGCTGTTTTGCGGGCGTGTCGGTAATTTTATTAACCAGGAACTCTGGGGCCGCCAGACCGATGTCCCATGGGGGATGGTGTTCCCTGACGGTGGTAACATAGCACGGCATCCCTCCATGCTTTACGAGGCCCTGCTGGAGGGCGTCGTCCTTTTCAGTGTGCTGTGGCTATACTCGGCCCGACCCAGGGGGTTAGGGAGAGTGTCGGGTATGTTCCTGATGCTTTATGGCTTGTTCAGGTTTATGGTCGAGTTTGTTCGTGTTCCGGATGCACACCTGGGATACCTGGCTCTTGACTGGGTTACAATGGGACAAATATTGAGTTTGCCGATGTTTTTTTTCGGCGCATGGCTGATGATGAAATCCACGGACTCCGGACAGGAACGCCCGTGACAGGAGGTTTTCGATGAATCAGAGGATTCCTTTGCAACATGTGCTGTGTCTGGGCTTGTTCCTGGCGCTGCCACCGGGAGCCGGCGCTGCAACGATCAGTAAGTGCCAGGACGCCGATGGCCAGTGGCACTATGGAGATTTTGCTGCCGAGGTCTGCGCAAAATCCAAGGTAATTCGGATGAATTCGCAGGGTGTCAAAGTAGGGGAAGAGGCCGCTCCGTTGACTCCGGAAGAGCTTGTAGAGAGGGAGAGAGCCCTTGCGGAAGAAATGGAGATCCGACGACTGGCCGAGGAGAAGGATGCGAAACGAAAGCGCATCGTCGCCATCTACGATTCGGAAGCGGATATTGCGCGTTCCCGGGACACCCATCTTGCAGCGATCAATCAGCGCAAGGTTACCGAGGAATCGATACTGTCAGGGCTTCGGGGACGCTTGGAGCGACTCGATGCACAGATTAGCCAGTTAGCGGAAGCAGATCCGCACAGGGAAGAGTTGCTGGGCACGAAAAAATCCCTAAACACCCAGATCCGGCGATTCGAGGCCGCGCTCGCCAAGAGCCTTGAGGAGAGGGAAAAGACCATAAGTGATTACGAGGAAGAAATAGCCGTCTACCGCGAATTGACCGGTTTGTCACCGAATTAGTCCCACGGGCTCCTGATCGGCTAATGGACTGAATTCAATTGAGCCGGGAACCCGTATACCTGATAGATGCCAGCATATACGTATTCAGGGCATGGTTTTCCATCCCGGACTCGCTGCTCGGCTCGGATGGCCACCCGGTAAATGCACTTTACGGCTTTGCCGGTTTTGTCACCGAGATCATTGAGCGGACCGATGCGACACATATCGCGGTCGCCTTTGATGAAAGTCTCAGCCGTTCATTTCGAAACGAGATCTATCCGCCTTACAAGGCCAACCGCGAGCTTCCGCCGGTTGAGCTTGTGCGCCAGTTTCACTGGTGTCGGCGTTTTGCCGAAGCGGCGGGGCTGGCGTGTTATTCCCATGAACGATTCGAGGCGGACGATCTGATCGGTACGCTGGCGACCTCGCTTCGCGAACAGGATTTTCGGGTAGTGGTGGTTAGCAGTGACAAGGACCTTGCCCAACTGGTCGGAGATGACGACGAGTTTTGGGATTACAGCAGGAACAACCGTTACGGCGTTGACGGGGTGCACGAGAAGTTCGGTGTCTGGCCGCACCAGATAGCCGATTTCCTCGGCCTGACCGGTGACGCAGTGGATAACATTCCCGGCGTGCCGGGCATTGGGCCCAAGACCGCCAGTGCCTTGCTGCGGGAATTCGAAACCCTGGAATCCCTTTATCGGCAGTTAGACGGGATCGCTGAAATGGACTTTCGGGGCTCCAGACAGGCCGCCGGCAAGCTTGAGTTGCACCAGGAGCAGGCGTTTCTGTCCCGTAAGCTCGCGTCCATTGTCCTGGATGTGCCTATCGATACGGTGGAAAGCTCTGTGCGCCGGCGCTCGGCCGAAGCCCTCGCATTGCGTGAGCTGGTCGAGGTGATGGGAGGGCGTGGAGAGGGCCTGACGGAGCGGTTGCTGTCAGCATCGCGCCGGTTTCAGTAGCCGCAGGTGCCCCTGGCCCGAACATTTCATGAAATATTCGGGCTAGATTCGGCATCGGCGTATAATCAAGGCACAATGGTTCCAGCGTAGTCAATACAGGCCATGTACGAAAGCTATTTCGGATTAAGCGAGAGACCCTTCTCGATTGCCCCGGATCCCCAGTATCTCTATATGAGTGAACGGCATCTGGAGGCAATGGCTCACCTTATGTACGGGGTTGGTGAGGGTGGTGGGTTCGTTCAGCTTACCGGGGAGGTGGGGACCGGCAAGACAACCCTTTGCAGAAGCCTGTTGTCGCAACTTCCAGAGGGAGTCGATGTTGCCCTGCTACTCAATCCGCGTCTGAGCGGCCATGAACTCATGCAGGTTCTGTGCGACGAACTCGGTATAAAGTACCGGCGTGACGCAAGCCCGAAACAACTGCATGACAAACTAAACGATTACCTGTTGAAGAGCTTCTCCGAGGGACGCTCAACGGTGCTGATCATCGATGAGGCCCAGCTTCTCGATCGTGACGTCCTCGAGCAGGTGCGCCTGCTCACGAACCTGGAGACCACGAAGGCGAAGCTGCTGCAGATCATCCTGATTGGCCAGCCTGAGTTGTCGGACCTGCTGGCTCGCAATGACCTCAGGCAGCTATCACAGAGGATTACCGCGCGCTACCATCTTGATGCGCTGGAGCCGGACGAGGTGGCCGATTATGTCGCCTACCGTCTTGGTGTGGCCGGCTGCAAGCAGGCCTTGTTCAGCAAGCAGGCGCTGGCGCGTGTATACAAGTATTCCGGGGGAGTACCACGATTGATCAACGTGATTTGTGACCATGCGATGCTGGCCGCGTATTCGAAGGATAAGTACATCGTCGATGCATCAATGATCAATGCCGCCGCGAAGGAGGTGTTGCCATCCGAAGAGAAGACTTCGCGACCCTTAAACTGGCGATGGCTGGTCCCCGTTATACCCGCAGTTGCCCTGGTCGTCGTGGCAAGCTGGCTGCTTGGCTGGTGGCCGGTCACGGACAAGGTATCGGCTCCCCCGGCACAGGTGGTTGACGCGGTACCTGTCGTACCCGTGATCCCGGCGGAGCCGGACCCACTGACGGCCGGGCAAGCCGTCGTGGAACAGGAGGTCATCAGCCCAAGTTATTTGTCGCGGCCGGAGCCAGCACCGGGGTTCGCAGAGGAAGACCTGGCAACCGATCCCGGGTCTTCCGGGGTACTGGCGGAACAGGCAGTCATCGCGACAGCAGTCTTTACTGAATCCGCCGTGGCCCCGGAGGAGAGGCTCGTTGCTATCCTGGATCAACATGGTGGAAATACCACCCGGGAAACCGCATTAAGTGATCTTGCGGGACTTTGGGGTAAAGAACTTTCCAGGGACGACGGGACCGATCCATGCCTGAGGATGGGGTCGATCGGCCTGGATTGCCTGCCCGGAACGGGCGGATGGAACCAGTTGGTTACCCGCGACAGGCCCACCATGATCGTGGTCGCGGATGGCCCGAATAGCCACAACGTGGTACTGGCGAGTCTCGAAGACAAGACCGCGGTGCTGCATATCGGCGATGCGGAGCACAGGGTGCCGGTCCAGGACATCCTGGATCACTGGACAGGTGAATCGCTGACCCTGTGGCAGCCGCCCGTTCCAAGTCGTGTATTCACGCTTGGCGTGCGGGGCCCGGATGTCATCTGGCTGCGCACGAGGCTGAACGAGATCGCAGACGTCGAAGGGATAAATGGTGCACGTCTCGATGAGATCAATCCATTCTATGACCAGGCGGTAGCGGCCCAGGTTTCGGCCTTCCAGTACCGGCATGGGCTGATGGCAGACGGGATTGCCGGTGCAGAAACCATGCTGCGCATGAATAGTGTGAACGGTAGTGGAACCGTGCCGTCATTGATCGTTTCCGGTACCACAGCACAGGCATTTTAGCGCTCTATCCATGTCTACCATCCTCGATGCACTGAAGAAGTCTGAACGGGAACGCAAGCTTGACAAGGTGCCGACCCTGGGGACTATGCGTCCGCCGGAGGAAAAGCGGTCTGCCGGCATCTGGGTTGCGCTGGTGTCCGTCGTGGTTTGTGTCACGGTCGGGGTCATCGCATGGCTTTACCTCGGCCGGCCCGGAGAGAGCAGTGTGGTCACGGAACGGCCCGAGACGATCCAGATACCCGCAGCAGTTGTCTCCGGGGGCGGCGCACCGGAGCAGCATCAGCCGGCAAGTGAGCAGGCCGTTCAGGTGTCACAAGCCCCGACTGCCCCGGTCGAGGTCGTGGATTTTCGAAACCTGCCCCGCTCGGTGGTCGATCAGCTACCGGACCTGACCGTAAACGTCATTTCTTACTCCGGTGAATCGCAACGCAACTTCGTCATGATGGAGAACGGGATATACCGCGTCGGTGACGTCGTGGCCGATGGCCTGGTGCTGGAGGAAATAGAACCGGACGCCGCGATACTGGATTACATGGGCCAGAAGATACGCATTCGTCCCTGAGCCCGGTGAGGTCAGGTCTCCTGAATTTCCGCACCCGCGAGGAATAACCAGGTCTCAATCACGGTGTCCGGGTTTAGCGATATGCTCCCTATATTGTGCTCAACCAGCCATTTTGCGAGATCGGGATGGTCAGACGGACCCTGTCCACAAATCCCGATGTACTTGCCGGCCTTGTTGGCCGCGTTTATCGCGAGGGCCAGTAATTTCTTGACAGCGGGATTGCGCTCATCGAACAGGTGGGCGATCAGACCGGAGTCACGGTCCAGGCCAAGGGTGAGTTGCGTCAGGTCGTTGGAGCCGATCGAGAACCCGTCGAAGCGTTCGAGGAATTCATCGGCGAGCAGGGCATTACTCGGCACCTCGCACATCATGATCACCTGCAGGTCATTTTTCCCTCGTACCAGGCCATTCTCCTGCATCAGTTCCAGCACCTGGTCGGCCTCGTCCAGTGTGCGGACGAACGGAATCATGATCCAGACATTGGTCAGGCCCATCTCGTCGCGTACCTTGCGGAGCGCCCGGCATTCGAGTTCGAAGCAATCCTGGAACGATGACGAGATATACCGCGAGGCGCCACGAAAGCCGATCATCGGGTTTTCTTCCTCGGGCTCGAATATCTCCCCCCCGATCATATTGGCGTACTCGTTGGACTTGAAATCCGACATACGTACGATGACAGGCTTGGGTGCAAATGCGGCCC
>PVMK01181136.1_pt1 | contig 10185 bp, 7 predicted proteins | sample 1853481 | NCBI WGS metagenome assembly PVMK01 (sample SAMN08533507, study PRJNA380276) | Marine sediment metagenome, whole genome shotgun sequencing project.
ATCGAAGAGGCGGTCGCCTGACCCGCCTTTTCGACTTGTTCGCAGTCTTTCGCATTCAGATCAAATTCTAGAAAGCTGATTCAGGGAACTCTAATGCGCTCTTGTTAACGTCTGGCCGCGAAAGCGTAAAAGGCGGCCCGTATCGTGCGCTCTGTTGTGAATCGTATATTTGTCCTGATCGCCACTATGGCGTTCAGCGTCTGCCTTTTGGCTGGGCTGTTTTATATCGGGCAGTCCAGCATCCGCGCCATGCTGGTTGGCGATGCCAGCGCAAAGGCCGTGATCTGGTTTCAAAACAGTATCGAGAACGGTGCCGACGCTCTGCTCGCTCTCAGCCGCGATTCCTCGCTACTGGCGCCCAAGTCCCTCAAGACGGCCGGCATTGACGCACTGGTCCTGATCGACGGCGACAACCATGCTGTGCCGGTTGCGGGAACGGACCACGTAGCGGTCGCGGAATTCAACGCGGCAACAGCCGCGATCCGCGAGCACCAGGACCTGGAATTGCTGAAGATACCGACAGGGGCCTATGCCACCGGCAATGTCGGACTGATCTCAGAAAGCAGGTTCAGTACCTGGATCGCATTCCCAACCTCGCCGGACCGCCCTGTAAGGTTGGCCGCGCGCTTTGCTCAATCGCAATCAGCATCGGAACTGGTGCAGCGATTTCGGCGCGAGCTAATATATTCCGGCGGTATAGCCGCCGTGACGTTTTTCGCTTTCATGGGTGGATTCACCTATCGTGCGCGGCAGATCGAGGAGGGCCAGGACGATCTGCGCTTCCTCGCCCTTCATGACGAACTGACAGGGCTTCCAAATCGAAAACAATTTGAGGACAAGCTGAAGGGGGCGGTCGCGGCCGCCGAGCGGTATTCGCACAAATGCGCATTGCTGATGATTGATCTGGACGGTTTCAAATCAATCAATGATACGCTCGGACACCCGATCGGCGACGGCTTGTTGCGCGCCGCGGCAAATCGCCTGAACAGTTCGGTGCGCGGCGATGATATGTTGGCCAGACTATCGGGCGATGAATTTGCAATCCTTGTTCCGGTGGTCGAAGATACGACGTCACTGAAACCGTTTGCCGATCGTGTCCTGGAGTTATTGTCGACCTCCTTCCGCATCGACGGGCACGAAATCCTGATCAGCGGGTCGATGGGCATCGCGGTTGCCCCTGATAATGGCGACACCGCCGACCAACTGGTACGCAACGCCGATTTCGCACTCTACCGCGCCAAAAGTGAAGGCCGGCGAACCTGGCGATTCTTCGACCCGAAAATGGCCGAGGCCCAGAAAAGCCGTAGAACGCTGGAAGACGGACTGCGCTTCGCGCTGGAAAACGATCTCTTTACGCTGCTTTACCAGCCGCAATACGATTTGGCGTCCAATCAGGTCACTGGCTATGAGGCCCTGCTGCGCTGGCGTCTTCCCGGCAAAGGTCTGGTGCCGACATCGATGTTCTTGTCGATCGCAGAAGAGACCGGCCTGATCATACCGATGGGCGAATGGGTGATCCGTCAGGTGGCGCGCGACAGCGCGGCCCTGCCGTCAGATGCCCGGATCGCCATCAATCTATCGGCAGCGCAATTGAAGCGCCAGGGTATCGAAGTGTTCATCGAAGACACGTTCGGTGCCTATGATGTTGATCCAAATCGCATCGACATTGAGGTCAACGAAAGCATTCTCGGTCGCAACGAAGACGACGCCTTTGCCCGGCTGGAGACAATCCGCGAAATTGGCATTTCGATCGTCATGGACAATTTCGGTGTCGGTACATCAAGCCTTGGCCTGTTGTCGCGCTATCCATTTGACAAGATCAAGGTCGACCGCTCATTCATGAGTGGAATTGACGGTAATGAGAAGAAGCAGGCGGTGGTCTCGGCGATTTGCAGTCTTGGCCGGTCGCTGGGTATGCAGGTCGCCGGCGAGGGCGTGGAATCGCGTGAACACGCCGATATCCTGCGCGATGCCGGCTGCAGCCAGGCGCAGGGCTATTATTTCGGTCACCCGGAATGCCTGGATACGCTGTTCAGGCAGCAACCGAGTGAAGAAAATTCGATTTCACTGGCCAATATCGCCTGATTGCGACCAGCGGTTCGGTTCCAACAATTGATGGCGATGGAATTGAGACCAATTGTCGATAGGAATTGAAACGACCTGAATGTCAGCTCACCGGTACGGTCTGATTTGAGGCATCGAAATGTCGGAGTCGCACCACCGGGATCCAGACCTTGTCCAAGGGATGCCGTGCCGGATTTGCAGCCAAAATCATCCAGTTCTTGACGTATCTCCCCTGCGCCGATTATCGGCGGCGTCATTCAATGTCGTTTGTCGGGGTGGGGCGGGTGATAATATCAACCGACGAAATCCGGTGAATATGGCTGCAATCCTAGGCTGTGGATTAATTTAGACGAAAATCCGCACCATTGCAGGCAGAAAAATGGTAAATATTTGGCTTCATTAACCATCCTTTGACCATTGCCGTTGAGACTGTGCCTCGACCACCCGCCCTTACGGCGAATTGAATTCGGGGCCTTCACAATGAAGATATTTCGTGTGCTCGTACTTGCCGTCGCGCTGATTGCCGGCAGCGGAGCTGCCTATCTGGCGCTAAATCTACAGACGGCATCGGGACCGGAAATGGCTGCTGCGCCAGTCGTGTCGATGACGGATGTTCTTGTGGCAGCCGCCAATATTCCGACCGGAGCATCGCTGAGCGACCGCAATGTCCGCTGGCAGCCTTGGCCGAGCGATGCGGTCAATGACGCGTTTATCAGCAAGGACAGTCAGACTGATGCGGTTGAGGATTTGACCGGCACGGTCGTTCGCAGCCAGTTCTATGACGGTGAGCCGATTCGCGAGGGCAAGCTGGCTCGCGCCGAGAGCGGCTTCATGTCGGCGATCTTGCCGACGGGCATGCGCGCGGTCGCCGTTCGCGTCACCGCGCAGACCTCGGCGGGCGGCTTCATTCTTCCCAATGATCGTGTCGACGTGATCCTGACCGACGACCAGCCACCAGCTAACGGCAAGGGCGAACGCGAGATCATCAGCTACACTCTTCTTCAAAATATCCGCGTGCTGGCGATCGACCAGACGGTAGAGGAGCAGGATGGCGAGCACGTTGTCGTTGGCAAGACGGCAACTCTTGAACTCGATCCCTCCCAGGTGGAGACGATTGCCGCGGCCGAGGAGGCTGGATCGCTTTCGCTATCGCTGCGCAGTGTCGAAGACGCCGATGATATCCAACTCTCCAAACGCAAACGGTCCGGAATTATCAAGGTGTACCGAGCCGGACGCAGCAATCTTGTGAAAACCCAATGATCCGAAGCGGCAAAATCGGGCCGAGGAGAATGTCAATGAAAGCGCTTGGATTGTTCCGCGCACTTGCACTTGTAACGATGGCGATTGCGACCGTAGCGGCTCTCAACGCGGATCGTGCTGAGGCGCAGGCGAATTTCCCCCGCTATATAAAGCTGAGCGATGACGCTTCCAGCCACAATCGCCTTATCCGGCTTGGCATCAACAAGTCGATGGTAGTGGAGTTGCCGCGTGACGCCGGCGACGTGCTGGTTTCAAATCCCGATGTCGCCGATGCGGTCCTGCGGACTTCAAGGCGCCTCTATCTCATTGGTGTGCAGATCGGCCAGGCCAGCATTTTTCTGTTCGATAGCGCCGGCCAGGAGATCGCCAGTCTCGACATTCTGGTTGAGGGCGACCTGTCCGGGCTTCAGCGCATCCTCAATGCCGCCGTGCCGCTTGGCACTGTCCAGGTCGAGGCCATCAACGGTTCCATCGTTCTGACCGGCAATGTGCCCTCATCGCTGGATTCCAAGAAAGCCGAGGATGTCGCCAACAGCGCCCTGGAGAAGGATCGCACCATATCCGGCCGCTTCGTCACCCGCGGCAGCGTTATCAATCTGCTGACCGTCTCCGGCTCCGATCAGGTGACACTGAAGGTTACAATCGCCGAAATCCGCCGCGAGGTGGTCCGTCAACTCGGTATCAACAGCTCGGCTCTGCTAAGCGGCAGTTCGATCGGCTTCAGCCTGTTCAATCCGACGGTGACGGCGGCCAACTTTGCCAATCTAGCCAACAGCACAGCCAGCCTCGCCTATTCCAATGGCGGTGACGTTTTGAGCGCCACTTTGAAGGCGCTGGAAGAAACCAACATGATGCGGATGTTGGCGGAACCGAACCTGACAGCTGTTTCCGGCGAGCGCGCCTCTTTCCTGGCCGGCGGCAAATATCCGGTCATACGCTCGGTCACGGCCGGCGGCCTTGGCGACGTAAAATTCCTCGAAAACGGCGATGTAGTACAGGAGTCCACCGACTCCGATACAGTTGAGCTGCAATTCCTGACTGTCGGCGTTGCCCTTGATTTCCTGCCCGTCGTTCTGTCCGGCGGCCGCATCAGCGTGAAAGTCAAGGCCGAAGTCTCTGAATTCGTCCCGGACGGCCGCGCCCGGCTCAATGGCGGCTTCGGTGACGCTTACTCACTTCCAGCTATCACCACGCGGCGCGCCGAAACGACGGTCGAACTCCCCTCTGGTGGAGCCTTCATGATCGGCGGCCTGGTGCAGGAAACGACACGCCGCTCGATCAGCGGCATTCCCGGTCTACAACGCTTGCCAATACTTGGACCGCTCTTTTCAAGCCGCGACTTCCAGCGCTTCGAAACGGAGCTGGTCATCATCGTGACGCCTTATCTGGTTCGCCCGGTTGCACCATCGAAACTGGCCACGCCAATCGATAACCTGACCCTCACGAATGACGCGCAAGGGTTTTTCATGGGTCGTTTGACCCAGACCTATGGTGGTGCCAACAGCCGTCTCCCGGCGAGCCAGTACCACGGTCAAATCGGCTTCGCTTTCGAATGAGCAGGCCCCAGTTGAGGAACGCAACGATGTTCGACAAGTCCCACAAAGCCGCAGCTTTGATGCGTAGAGGCGGATCGCTTGCTGCCGTTCTTCTGGCTGGCGCCATGCTTGCCGGTTGTCAGTCGGTCAGCACGACAGACGTGATGCAGACCGATCAGGATTACCGCAAGCGTCATCCGATCCTGATCGCCGAACAGCCCGAAGTCATGGACATTCCGGTTGCCATGAAAGCGACCGAACTGACGCCCGATATCAATCGGTCGATCAATCGGTTCGTTAATGCCTACCGCACCTCTGGAACCGGCTTCATGAACATCCAGGTTCCAGCCGGATCGGCCAACGAGGTTGCCGCGCTGACCGCGGCGCGGACGGTCAAGAAAGTGGTGCAGCGCTCCGGCGTCGCCTCCGGTCACATCCGAGTTACGCCCTATCAGGTCGATAACAAGGCCTGGGTCGCGCCGGTGCGGCTGTCGTTTCTGAAGGTCAAGGCCGTGGCGCCCGAATGCGGCATCTGGCCGGAGGATCTCGGCAAGCCCGATACCGACAAGCAGTTCTTCAACTTCGGCTGCGCCCAACAACAAAATCTTGCGGCGATGATCCAGAATCCGTCCGATCTGATTGCGCCGCGTGAGATGACGCCTGCCGACGGCGAGCAGCGCTCGCGTGTGATCGATATCTACCGCAATGGTGGCGATCCGAGCGCAAATATCCAGACGCAACCGAACCTGAACGATCTTTGAGGCTGATATGAGCAATCTCGCGCAAACTGAAACGCTAGACGACGCGATCGCCGAGCCCGCCCGCACAGACGATACCAGGCCGGTCCCGCGGATCACGATTCAGGCGTTTTGCGACACGCCTGAGGTCGCTGGAACGATCGAAATGGCATCCGGCGACCGGCGCATGACCCGGGCGCATGTGAAAGTGCATACCGGTGGTATCGCGGCCGCCGCGGAATTTTATAAATCGGCGCCGACGCCGAATCTGATTGTCGTGGAAAGCCGACTTCCCTCGCACGACTTGCTGGCCGAACTCGATGTGATGGCGGAAGTCTGCGACGCCGGAACCAAGGTTCTGGTGATCGGCCATTCCAACGATGTGACGACCTATCGTGAATTGCTCAGGCGCGGTGTCAGCGATTATCTGGTGACGCCGCTCGACGTAATGACGATTATCGCCTCGATTTCCGAGATCTATCACGAGGAAGGTTCCGAAAAGCTGGGACACCTCTATGCCTTTATCGGCTCAAAGGGCGGTGTCGGCTCCTCGACGATTGCTCATAATGTCTCCTGGACGATGGCCCGGGTCTTTGGCTCCGACGTCTTGCTGGCCGACATGGATTTGCCTTTCGGGACGGCCGGTCTTGATTTTAACCAGGACCCGATGCAGGGCGTTGTCGATGCCATATCCGGATCGGACCGGCTCGACGAAGTACTGCTCGACCGTCTGCTGGCCAAATGCGAGGAACACTTAAGTCTTCTCGCCGCGCCGGCCTCGCTCGACAAATCATACGATTTTGAGGACGCCGCCTTCGACAAGCTGCTCGATGTCGTGCAGGCCAACGTGCCGTCGGTCGTTCTCGACATCCCGCACATCTGGACAGGCTGGTCCAAGAAGATGCTGGTCGCGGCCGATGAGATCATCATCACCGCCGCGCCCGATTTGGCCAATCTGCGCAACGCCAAGAACCTGATCGACAATCTCAAGCAGACGCGGCCAAACGACCGGCCACCGCGGCTTGTTCTCAATCAGGTTGGCGTGGCCAAGCGTCCGGAGATCAAGCCTGACGATTTCGCGGCCGCCCTGCAGCTGGAGCCGATCGCAACAATACCGTTCGATCCGCTGCTGTTCGGCACGGCCTCCAACAATGGTCAGATGATCGCCGAAGCATCGGCGAAGTCGTCTGTCTCTGATATCTTCACCGACATCGCCCAGATTATCACCGGCCGCAAGGAATTGCGCCGCAATCGCCGGGCTGGACTCAGTCTTGCGCCGTTGCTCGAGAAGTTGAAAGCGCGGCCGAAGGCAAAATCCAAACAAAAGTTCAAGAAGGCGAGCTAGGCCACGGGGGCATTAGACTATGTTTGGAAAGCGTAGCGAATCTGGCCAGGCGCCGGAGAAAGTTGTCGTGTCGGCGGAGCAGCCGGCAAATCAGCCTGTGGCTGAGCCTGCGGCGACAGCGCCGGTTCCGGTAGCGGAAGCTTCTGCCAAGCCCGTCGCCAAGCCGGCGCCGCAAGTGGCCAAGAAGACCGAGGAATATTACGACGTAAAGACGCAGATCTTCGGCGCGCTGATCGACACCATCGATCTCTCCCAGCTTTCCAAGATGGATTCAGAGCAGGCCCGCGAGGAGATCCGCGACATTGTCAACGACATCATCACCGTCAAGAATGTGGTGTTGTCGATTTCCGAGCAGGAAGAGCTGCTTGAAGATATCTGCAACGATGTTCTGGGCTATGGACCGCTGGAGCCGCTCTTGGCGCGCGATGAAATCTCCGACATCATGGTCAATGGCGCCGGCACGACCTTCATCGAAATCGATGGCAAGGTGCAGGAGACCAATGTCCGGTTCCGCGACAACGGGCAGTTGCTCAATGTCTGCCAGCGTATCGTCAGCCAGGTCGGCCGGCGGGTCGATGAATCCAGCCCGATCTGCGACGCCCGCCTTCCCGACGGCTCGCGCGTCAACGTCATCGCGCCGCCGTTGGCCATTGACGGCGCGTGCCTGACAATTCGTAAGTTCAAGAAGGACAAACTTACGCTCGACCAGCTTGTCCAGTTCGGAACGATCACACCGGAAGGCGCGACGATCCTGCAGATCATCGGCCGCGTACGCTGCAACGTGCTCATATCCGGCGGCACCGGTTCCGGCAAGACCACGCTCCTGAACTGCCTGACCCGCTATATAGACGCGGACGAGCGCATCATCACCTGTGAGGATGCGGCCGAATTGCAATTGCAGCAGCCGCATGTCGTCCGTCTGGAAAGCCGCCCGCCCAATCTTGAAGGCGAAGGCGAGGTCACCATGCGAGACCTGGTCAAGAACTGCCTGCGCATGCGCCCTGAACGCATCATCGTCGGCGAGGTTCGCGGACCGGAGGCGTTTGACCTCCTGCAGGCCATGAATACCGGCCATGACGGTTCGATGGGCACGCTGCATGCCAACTCCCCGCGCGAGGCTCTGTCGCGAATTGAATCGATGATCACCATGGGTGGCTACAGCCTGCCGTCCAAGACCATTCGCGAGATGCTGGTCTCCTCCATCGACGTGATCGTGCAGGCGGCCCGATTGCGCGACGGTTCACGCCGCATCACCCATATAACGGAAGTGCTCGGCATGGAAGGCGATGTCATCATCACCCAGGATCTGTTCCTTTATGAGATGACCGGAGAAGACGCCAGCGGCCGGGTGATCGGCCGTCACCGCTCGACCGGCATCGGCCGTCCGGCATTCTGGGACCGCGCTCGCTATTTCAACGAGGAGCAGCGCCTTGCCGCCGCCATCGATGCCGCGGAAATCGACGAACCGTTGAGCGCATAGCGTGCCGAGAAATGTCCGCGCTGCCACGCCTTTCGGTTCAACTCAGATAAGGGTGTAACGGATGAATCCGGCCATTGTTCAGATCGCGGTTTTTCTTCTGGCAATCCTGAGCGTCGGCGGCATTGTCGGCGCCGCGATCTATCCGTTGCTGGCCGGCGAGACCCGCCAGAAAAAGCGGCTGCAGTCGATCACCAGCAGCCGCAATATGAGCGACCGCCGAGCCGCGGCGGACGAAAACCGCCGCAAGCGCAATGTCGAAGAAGCGGTCAAGGATATTGAGGAACAACAAAAGGCGAAGGCTCGCAAGGGGGCAAAGCTTTCTCTGACAATGCGCATGCGTCAGGCTGGCCTTGGCTGGAGCCGTAATTTCTATCTCGTCGTGTCGGTTGTCGTCGGGATCATCGCATTTCCGCTATACCTGCTGATGACGCCGGCCGGTCCGCTTGTCGCGATGGGTTTTGCCTTCGCCAGCGCATTGATTTTTCCCTATGGCTTCGTCAATTTCAAACGCAGCCGGCGGCTCAAGCGGTTTACCAATGAATTCCCCAACGCAGTTGACATCATCGTCCGCGGCGTCAAGGCGGGCCTTCCCCTGATCGACTGTCTGAAGATTATCGCCAACGATGCGCAGGAGCCGGTTTGCAGTGAATTTCAGGAAATCGTGGAAGATCAGACCCTTGGCCTGCCTCTTGACGAGGCGGTTGCGCGCCTGCCGGAGCGGGTGCCGCTGGCCGAAGCGAATTTCTTCGCCATCGTCATAACGATCCAGACGCGGACCGGCGGCAGCCTGGCGGAGGCATTGTCCAATCTGTCCAAGGTGCTGCGCGACCGCAAGATGATGAAAGCCAAGATCCGCGCCATGAGCACGGAGGCGAAAGCGTCCGCCAGCATTATCGCCTCGCTGCCGCTTATCGTTGCCACCCTGGTTTATCTTACCGCCCCCGATTACATCATGCTGCTGTTTGACACAAAGCAGGGAAACCTGGTCCTCGCCGGTTGTCTGACATGGATGATGATGGGCGTTGGCGTGATGAAGAAAATGATCAATTTCGACTTTTGAGGCTGGCGTAATGAACATTCTTTCCATTCTGGATGACCCGCAAGCCTTGTTGGCCTTCAGTGCCGCGCTCGCGGTGTTCACGGCGATCCTGACAGTTTCCTGGCCATATCTGGCGCGAGATAATTTGAGCAGCCGCATGCGGCAGGTGGCTAACGAGCGCGAGCGCATCCGGGCGCGTGAACGTGCCAAGCTAAAGGTCAGTCAGGCCAATACGAGCACGTTGAAATCGGAGCCGAAGAAAGTCTTCAAGGATATTGTCGACCGCTTCAATCTCACCAAGCAGGCGGGCGACGGCTCGATGGTCAACATGCTGCGCCAGGCTGGTTTTCGCGGCCAGAATCCGGTTTTTGCTTTCCTGGCGTTTCGGATGATCATGCCTTTGCTGATGTTTACCGCCGCTCTCGTCTATCTCTTCGTCCTGATCGAGTTGGATAAGCCCTTCCTGGTCAAGCTGACGATCGCGGTCGTTGCCGCCTATGCTGGCTACTATGCGCCGACGATCTATGTGAAGAACCTGATATCCAAACGCCAGAAATCGATCCGCAGGGCTTGGCCGGACGCGCTCGATCTTCTGCTGATTTGCGTCGAATCGGGCATGGGCATTGAACCTGCCTTCCGCAAGGTTTCAGAGGAGATCGGCCCGCAATCGCTGGAGTTGGCTGAGGAAATCTCCCTGACGACCGCTGAAATGTCCTATCTCGCCG
>PVMK01168830.1_pt1 | contig 10181 bp, 8 predicted proteins | sample 1853481 | NCBI WGS metagenome assembly PVMK01 (sample SAMN08533507, study PRJNA380276) | Marine sediment metagenome, whole genome shotgun sequencing project.
CCTTGAGCGCAGCCGTGATCGAACGGCGATTAGTCACCACCTGGACAGATTCGCCGGCCTGATCAGGTCACAGAAACTAGACATCTATCCGGTGGTCGACGTCGGCTGTGGTCCTGGATACGACATCTCGATGTTACGCCAGCGTGGATTGAGTGGCATTGGCATTGACCTGTCGTGGGGAATGCTTGAGACCGGGATCAATCATTATCCTGGAAGTTTTGTGCAGGCAAATATGCTCCAGATACCGCTGTCGAAATCTGCCGGAGGCCTTTGGTCTTGTGCGTCATTGTTACACCTACCCAGAGCCGAAGCGCCCAAAGCCCTCAAAGAATTCGCGCGGGTTCTGATCAGAGGTGGAGTGTTGTACATCTCCGTAAAAATGGGCGCCGGTCATAGTTGGTCGTCTACAAATGACAGCGAACTTGCGCCTCGCCTCTTCACCCTATGGCAGCCAGCTGAACTGGATAAGCTGCTAATCACGACAGGCTTCCAGATTATCCATGCGTCGACCGAGACTGCTGAACACGGCACAGTGTGGCTTTCCCGATTCGCTTTAAAGGAAGGAAGATGAATACGACGATCCTGCTTATCAGGCATGGCGAGACCGAATGGAATCTCAACGGTCGCTGGCAGGGCCAAAGCGATATCCCGTTGAATGAAACCGGCTTCGAACAGTCGCGTAAACTCGCCAAACGGCTGGCCACCTTGCAAATTAGAGCAATCTACACAAGTGATCTGCTGCGAGCCTTACAGACAGCATCAATACTCGGAAGCGAGTTAGGATTAGAGCCGATTATAGATTTCAGGTGGAGAGAACGAAACGGTGGTCAGTATGAAGGGCAAACAGCAAAGGAGCTCGAGGAGGTTACCGGTGATTTCCGAAGCAAGATGCAGGATAAATCATGGGCGCCACCAGGAGGTGAAACCAACATCGAGTTGGCTCACCGAGCCAAGGATGCCTTTGACAACGTAGCAAAGGTTCATCGAGGGGAGGAGGTTGCCGTGGTTAGTCATGGAGGGACGATCGTTACCCTGATCTCAAGCATTCTTGGCCTGCCCGTAGGAGAAAGGGCACGACTGTGGGTCTCACGAAACACAGGATTCAGCGTTGTCGAAATCGGGAAGCGCGGTCCGTTCCTGGCTCGCTTAAATGACGAAAAGCATCTTGGCCCGAAAGCATAATCCTCAAACCCGAAAGAGTAGGTGATTCTTTGTAGGGAAGATCAAGGGGTGGGCATAGGCGTCGGACACGGTGGATTCTCGAAGTAGTTCACCGTTACGCTTTGTCCATCGGCCGAATTGACCGTGATGCTGTGTGGATCCCCCTTACATGATCGCCAGGAATACTCCCAGATCGGACCATCCTGTTCGATCTCGTCCCACAGGTAGATGTATCCGCCTCCGCCTCCCGCAGCCGTTACCGTTACCGTGGCAAAAGATTCCAACGGATCGCTTGGGTTGAGACGCCAATCAATCTGATAGTGAAAGGTTAGAGGGCCGGTACTTGGCTGAGAATCTGTCGCCGACGGATCAACTGTCCCCTCTTGTGTGACTGTCGGATTTGGTCGTCTTGTCGGTGTATGACTTGGAGTGACAGTTGCAGCCAAAGTCGGAATTTCGACGGTGGGTGTCTCTGAGGGTGCAGCAACGGATTTAGTTGCGTCGGGTGTTTCAATGATTGCGGGTACTGTCGACGGTTGTCCAGGTGTTAACTCCACTGCAGTTGGTATTATCACCGGCGCTTCGGTAGCTGGGATTTCTACTGTGGCGAGAATTTCTGTCGGCGATGGCTCTACGTCGCTAAAGGGCAAGTTACATGCCAATGATGCGCCAGCAAGCAGGGCAATCATGAGAATAAGTCTTGGCCAATGATTCCTATATTCTGAAAATTGCATTTGTCCTCCAATGCCGGGCATTATAGCACGCTAATTGGTTCACAGTCAGCCGGGAAATTGGTCCGTAGTCAAGTGTTCATTGTTGGCATCTTATTTCCCTTTGATATACTCCTGGCAGAGCAAAGATATCGAACAGATAGGCGATTTTAAGTCAACGTTCTCGTCCAACCGATCGCCATAAGAGAGAGCCTTTGTATCAACTGAGCTTCTCGATCTGATATCGATTATTCCCAGTCAGATATCGCTGACGATTATGCTTATGTCTACTTCTGTCCAGTATACTGGCGTGGAGATTTCTCGCGTATGAGGATCATATTATGAACACCGCAATGTGGATCAAAGCGCTGCGCGTTATTCCCCAACTTGACCAAGAAGAATGGAACACGCTAGACATCGTCTCCAAATGGCTGGTCGCGTCCCGCTCAGCTGTTCTGGTGATCACATTTATACCGGCAGCCATCGCCGGCATACTCGCCATTCGCGACAGTCGATTCGACCTCGGCCTTTGGCTTGTGCTGACGTTTGGTCTCATTATGGCCCACGCTACAAACAACCTTGTGAACGACATCACCGATTCTTGGAGAGGAGTTGATAAAGGCGAGGATTCTTTTCGATCCCAGTATGGACCTCAGCCAATAGAGCACGGACTGTTGACCTCACGACAGATGTTAACTTACGCCACGGTGACAGGTTTAATCGCACTCACCGCAGGCCTGTATCTGGTATCAGTGCGAGGCGGCTACACTTTGTTGTTGCTCGGACTGGGAATCTTCTTTGCCTTGCTATACACCTGGCCCCTCAAGCACATTGGTCTTGGCGAGGTTGCGGTCTTGATTGTTTGGGGGCCGTTGATGATCGGCGGAGGTTATTACGTCATAACCGGTGTTTGGAGTTGGGAAGTGGTTCTGGCCGGAATGCCGTACGCGTTGGGTGCCACAACTGTCATCTTTGGGAAGCATATCGACAAGATCGTTACAGATAGAGATCGAGGTCTTCATACACTGCCGGTCATACTCGGCGAACGCATTTCGAGATACACAGCTATCGGCATGATGATCCTTCAATATGCCATGGTCGGAATTCTTGTCATCGGTGGTTATTTTACCCTTGCTATGCTCATCGTCTTCTTCGCCGTAAGCAAATTCCGCCTGGCCTATAGAATATTCCGCCAGCCAAAGCCCGAGAAACCACCTGAAGAGTATCCAGAGGAGAGCTGGCCCTTGTGGTTTGTTGCCTTCGCCTTTCTCCACAACCGTACCTACGGGTTACTCTTTATAGTCGGTCTAATGATTGATACGGTACTGAGCCGTACGATTCTAAGCTGATTCATTTTCGGGCTCTGGTCTGTATTTAGCCCTGGTCAGAATCTGCCTTCGCTGTTCCTCATAGGTGCGCCAGTAGGCTGAGTTCCAATTATCAGGAGCCTCTTTTCACGTCCCCTTGATGATAAGGTCACTTGCCCTTTACGGCACCGCTATAGATCGATGTGCATAATCGTTGTTAAGCCGTTGACCACATTCAGATGCCAATTTGCTGGCGGCGACGGAGAATCGAGCATGTACCGTGGATTAAGCACTTTATTTAAGGTAGTCCGTAGCGAGAAAGAGGAACTCGCAGTCTGGCACGCTGAGGCAAAACTGGTGAGCGATTGGCGTGATACCGGGCTTTTCGGCACTGTTGACGAATGTTGGGACTACGTGGAATCAAAAGAGGGATCCGAGGGCTATCTGTTCAGATTCATGATCGAGCGTTGGTAATCGCCAAAAGGTAGAACGCTTGCTATTCAAGAGTATCTAGTTATACACTTGTGATACTACGATTCGGGTGGTCGTTATTACTCCTTATATTTCCCCCCTTTTCTGCGATAATCTATCAGCCTTACAATCGATACGAACTCACTTTCGCACGCCGTATCTTTACATAATATTCATGAAACCGTCGGGGTTATTGTCTATGGAGGTGAGAGATGTCCGAATATGATACTTTTCGTGAGCAACTACTTCAATTGTTGAGGGGAGGAAACGCGCATTATGGTTTTGACGACGCTATAAAGGCGTTCCCCACGGAGTTTATCAACTCGAGGCCACCAAATGTCACATACACACCCTGGCATCTAGTTGAACATTTACGCATTTCCCAATGGGACATTCTCGAATTTGTCCGGGATCCCGATCACGTATCACCTAAGTGGCCTGATGGTTACTGGCCTGCGATCGATGTCGAAGCAGATGAGAATCAATGGCTAGCGTCTGTTGATTCGTTTAAAGCTGATCTTGAGGAAGTAATGGGAATCGTGAAAGATCCTGATATAGATTTGCTTATGGAGATCCCGCACGCCCCCGGTTACACCTATTTGCGAGAGGTATTGCTAGTCGCCGACCACAACGCCTACCACATCGGTGAATTTGCGATTCTCCGGCAAGTTATGGAGACCTGGTAACAGGCCCGCGTTGTTGTGTCCCGGTTCGAATTCAGCGATCCGGCTCTGCACTACCGCAATCCGGTCAGGGATCTGGCAATCACCATTCTCTGGATCTCGCTCGTTCCTTCGTAGATCTCGGTGACCTTGGCGTCTCTGAAATAACGTTCAAGTGGCAGCTCTTTACTGTAGCCTACGCCGCCATGGATTTGGATAGCTTCGGTCGTTACCCACATCGCAGTCTCGCTGGCGAAGAGCTTTGCCATGCTGGCTTCCAGTGAATAGCGCTGATTAGTCTTTTTTGCATGCATCTTTGCCAGAGCCGCTTGATAGATAAGCAGCCTGCTGGCTTCCACCCGGCATTTCATGTCCGCTAATTTCTGCTGAATCATCTGAAATTGTCCGATTTTGCGTCCAAAGGCTTCTCGCTCTTTAGCGTATTCGACGCTAGCTTCCAAGGCGGCGACGGCCAAACCTAGAGCCTGAGCGGCAACTCCGATGCGACCCGCATCCAGAACTGTCATGGCGATTTTGAACCCCTCTCCTTCTTCGCCGAGCCTGTTTTCAACCGGACAGAGATAATTGTCGAAGTTGATTTCGCTGGTTGCGCTAGCCCGAATTCCGAGTTTTGGCTCTTTCTTGCCCCTTTCAAAGCCCGGTTTGTCTGTTTCGATGATAAATGCGGATATGCCTCGGTGGAGTTTCTCGGGCTGGGTCATGGTAAACAGAACGATGATATCCGCAAAAGGAGCCGAGCTTACCCATGATTTTAAACCGTTGATGACATAGTGGGTGCCTGCCTCATTTAGAACCGCACGACCGCGCATTGCACCGGCATCGCTTCCGCTCATCGGTTCTGTAAGGCTGTAGGCCCCGATTTTCCTTCCACTGGCAACTGGCCTGAGGTACTTCTGCTTTTGCTCCTCTGTTCCATACTTCATAATACCATGACAGACCAGTGAGTTATTCACAGACATGATAGTGCCATGGCTGGCGTCTACTTTGCAGATCTCCTCCAGGGCCAGAACATAGGCCAGAGTATCCATTCCGACGCCACCGTAAGCCTCTGGTATCTCAATACCCATGAAGCCCAGCTCGCCCATCTGCATGACAGTCTCCAGAGGGAATTCACCTGACTCGTCGAATTTCGCAGCTATCGGCTTGATCGCGTTCTGGGCAAAATCGCGCGCTGCCTCCCGGATCATTTCGTGCTCTTCGGTGATAAAATCAAACATCGGCGATCAAACCTCCAAATTTCACCATGACAACAAACTCGACATAATGTTGACAATCACAATTTACTCAATAACCTTTTGGTTAACAACTTCCAGGAAAACCTGGAAATCCTCCACCTCAAGCTCCATGCCATCTGTCCAACGACGACGCTCGGCGAGCCAGTAGTGTCCTTGCTTACCTGCTAAGACCTTCGTTGGAATATCAGGCCGGCTTGGGGGAGAGAATATCTTTTTGATAACGTTGCTTCGATAATAATCAGCTGGCTTAAGCTCTAAAAACCGGTTATTGTCGAGGATGTCGGAGGCAAATTTCTCAGACATATAGCTAAACACAATAAATCGATTCTCGTCCTGCTGTAGTTGGCAAGCAACACACAGCCAGCCCGAAGGAACCCTTCTCTCGCGACCGCCTCTGCGATAGCCTTTCAACCAGAAATACCATTTGACAGCGGAAATGTGCCCGTCCCAATGAAAGCGATAGGTCGCATCCTTAGATATCGTAGCAAGAATTCCCTCATCGTTAAGCTCAACGGAGCGACCGCTTGGCCATCTACGTTTAGCGAGATATTCACTTAACCCAGCGGCTCCGATGGCCAAGGGTATTGCCACAATACAAGAGAGAGCGAAGTAGAATTCGCTTACGAGGGAACCGGTGAAGGAGCGGAATACGGCCGATAAAATTAGAAACATCACAATAAATGCGACAAGGAATGATGCCAGGATAAGTATCCGCAAGCCACTGTGTTCGATATCAGCTTTAAGTACAATAGGGGAAGTATGAGGTGTATCCATCGATACAAATAGTAATCGCCACCTCATGTTCTGACAAGTAAATGTCTTGCAGGAGAAGAATCCTGCTAAAATGAGCACATGTACGCTGAGCTGGTGATCAATATCGAGGCCGCTCTACAGGGCACATTTCATTACGAGGTTCCGTCTGACCTCAGTGCAAACCTGCAAATTGGTCATTTGGTCGAGGTAGAATTCGGCCGCCGTCTAGCTCAAGGAATCGTTATCGCTTTCTGGGAGGAGTCACCCGTAGAGCAGGTTAAACCAATTATCGGAGTCGTGGATCCCGATCCGGTGATCTATCCCTGGCAGATTGAGCTGGCGAAGTGGCTTAGTGAACATTACCTGGCACCGTTGAACGCCTGTCTAAGGCTTATCTTACCTCCTGGTTTGACTCGTTGGGCAGATATAACGCTGGATTTAAACCCATATTGGGATGGCGCGGGTAGACTAACCGAGACTCAGCGCTGGCTGATCGACCTGATTCGCGAAAAAGGAGACCAAAGAGGCCGCCAGATCGGTCGAGCCAGACCAAAGGGGGGAAAATATCGAGATTGGAAAACTGCGGCGAATCAGCTGGTGAGGCGTGGAATATTGCGACGCGCATCGGTCCTCGATCCTCCCAGGATAAGACCGAAACGCATTCGGACTGCGGAGCTCATAGCCAGTCCCAAGAAAATCAGAGAATCGGTTGTCCTTCTTGGCCGGTCGAGCAAGTTGGCATCGATTCTTTACGACTTGTTTAATTCCCCCGATCCGATTCCATCAGAACAAATGATCCTGGCTGATGCGGATATTCGCATTGAGCAATTAGATGCCCTGGAAGACAGCGGGCTGATTATTCGAACGCCCGAGTCGATGCTGGCACTGTCGTCTTCAGGTGATGCCGGGGATTTGAGCAAATTGACTCCAGAGATGTCGGCGATCTTGCGCAAACTACCGTCACCTATATCGGACCTCCCACCTGGCAGCGAGCTGGATTATCTCATAGGTGAAGGTTACGTTGAACTGATTCAACAACCATCAACTATCACCCTTGCCTTCTCGACCGATGAGACGCTTGCCGAGATATTTCGTCTACGAAATGCACAGAAGTATGGCGCGGTTCTTGGTTATTTGGCTCGAAAGGCAGAACCCACATCGCTGACAGAAATCTATCGGGAGACCGATACATCAATGTATCACTTGAGAAAGCTGTCCAAACTGGAGCTAATCAAGTTTGGTCATGAAGAGGTCTGGCGAGATCCTCTGGCAGATCGCGATTTCGTTCCCAGCGACGCGCCGCGATTGACATCTGACCAGGCAACGGTATGGGAGCAGATCGAACAGCACATGATCGCTTCGGCGGAATATTCTTCGACTTTGTCGCAAGGCGTACAGACTGAAAATGAACCATCGTTAGAATACCGGCAAGCCTTTCTTCTCCACGGGGTAACCGGCAGTGGTAAGACAGAAATCTATATGAAAGCGGTGGATCTTGCGCTGCGTAGAGGTCAGAGCGCGATTATCCTGGTGCCGGAAATAGCATTAACGCCGCAAACTGTTCGAAGGTTCGCTGCCAGATTTCCCGGTCAGGTCGCGATTCTCCACAGCCGGTTGACCGATGGCGAAAGGTACGATACGTGGAGACGAGCAAGAGCTGGACAATTTGACATAATCGTAGGTCCAAGAAGTGCCTTGTTTACGCCATTCGATAATCTCGGCGTTATCGTTATCGACGAGGAGCATGATAACAGTTACAAGCAAACGCCCCCGGTTCCCCCACCCTACTATCACGCCCGTGACGTTGCCATGCACCTTGGCCAAATCACCGGTGCCACAGTTATCTTAGGAAGTGCAACCCCAGATCTTGTGTCTTATTACCGAGCTGAGTCAGGCCGGTCGAAGTTGCTCGAATTGCCTAAACGTATCATGGGGCATCGCTCGCGGATCGAGAGCCAGGCGACGCGACTCCAAGTAAGAAGCAGTTATTCGCAGGTCGCCGATGAACCTGAAGAGGCGCTAACAATTCCGCTGCCACCAGTTCAGATTGTCGACCTGCGGCAGGAGCTGAGAGCAGGGAACCGGAGTATATTTAGCAGGGTATTGCGGAGAGAGCTAACGGAAACTTTGAATCGTGGAGAACAGGCGATCCTGTTTCTAAATAGGAGGGGGACCTCAACCTTTGTGATCTGCCGCGATTGCGGTCATGTGCTCCAATGCCCCCGCTGTGACTCGCCCTTAACCTATCATCGACCGGGTATGATGCTCGTTTGCCACCACTGCGGCCGGAAGGAAAGACAGCCGGAGAGCTGTCCCCAATGCGGCTCGAACCGGATTCGCTATTTCGGACTGGGAACTGAGGAGGTAGAACGCCGGGTCCAGGTCCAATGGCCGCAGGCACGCACCGTCCGCTGGGATCGGGATACGACCGCAGGCAGAGACAGACACGAGATCCTGCTTTCTAGTTTTATTAACCAGGAAGCAGACATCCTGGTAGGAACACAGATGATAGCCAAGGGATTAGATTTGCCGTTGGTGACGCTGGTCGGAGTGATCTCGGCCGATGTTTCTCTTGGTCTGCCGGATTTCAGTACTGGAGAGCGAACATTTCAATTGTTGGCCCAGGTCGCAGGACGGGCGGGGAGAGGTATCCTGGGTGGACAGGTTATTATCCAGAGCTACCAACCGGAGCATTACGCCATCCAGGCTGCCGCCGGTCACGATTACGAGCGGTTCTTTCAGGAAGAGATGCGTTTTCGAAGGATTCAAGGGCTTCCGCCATATCGAAGGATGGCCAAGTTGGTAATCGCCGATCCGGTTGACGGCCGGGCGGAGCGTGAGGCGAATCGCGTCGCTTTCGAATTATCTCAATACGTTAGGGAGATGAATTTGGCGTCTACTGAACTATTCGGTCCAATTCCCCCATTCTTTAATCGGATAGACGGACGGTACAGATGGCAGATTGTAATTCGCTCGCCCGATCCCACGCGGCTGCTGAAGGATTTCCAGGTTCCTCCCAGGTGGATCCTGGATATCGATCCGGTAAGTACACTTTAAGCTGCGGAATATATACTATCGGTCTCTCTTTAGTGACCGCCAAACAGTGCGCGCATTTATAATGCCATGGGGTCTGACGAAGGAGCTAAACCTAAGCCGAACTCCGATTATTACTCTCAGTGCGTTTGTAATATTGGCGATCGGGATAAGACGGTTGGTATTCGTTCGAGTAAATTTAGCTCCTAGCGAGGTCGTAGCCCACGGAGTGTTTAGCTCCATGTTGGCAGCGGCTTATGCTCTGCTTATGGGTGTGTATTGTTGCTTACTCCTGATCCTCTTAATCACATGAGATTCAAAGCGGGCCTTCCCTGGTAAACATAGATTGCGGCGGTCTTTTTTCCTTACATGCATTACTGGATGGGCCAATAACAAGGGATTGTTCACTGGACTTTGCCCTCCCCATAATTACTACGATTGTTCTTGGATCGTTGCCCTTAACAATCCCATGATCGTCAAACACCCGGTATCAAACCAGCCAAAGCTTGATGTTTCGACCGTGGATCCGGAATCGGCGACGATTTGTCAGGGTAAGATTCTTACACGAGGCAAGTTGAGGGCGTAATTCTAGTTGTCATTGAGGGCGTGAATCAGTAATTCGAAACCATTATTCATCGTGCTGATAATGTACTGTATTAGCAAGCCATACCCACGACGCCAATTGCCCCTGGAAGCAATGTATTCCGGATCACGATCGAGTCGACTCAGAAGCGTTGGTCGCTACAAGCAACGCCATCGACCTAGACCAATGCCCGATTCGTAGGCTAGCTACGGGATGAGGAAAAGTGAAGGTATGTAGATTGCCGA
>PVMK01118848.1_pt1 | contig 10180 bp, 8 predicted proteins | sample 1853481 | NCBI WGS metagenome assembly PVMK01 (sample SAMN08533507, study PRJNA380276) | Marine sediment metagenome, whole genome shotgun sequencing project.
TCGAAGCGGAAAACCACCGCCGCCGAGACCGGGCCGACCTCCTCGGGCCCGCCCTGGGCCTGCACCAGTTCCTCGAAGCGGTACTCCTTGGCGACCGGAACGCTCCGGCTTTCGAGCAGCCGCACCTGCTTGGTCTCCCGGTCGGCGAGGCTGACCGGGCGCGGCACCTCGTAGAGGTGCTGGTCGCCGGCGGCTTGGGCCGCCATGCCGGGCGCCGGCGCCGCGGCCTCGGCCATCATGGCCACGGCGCCGCGCTGCATGGGCGAAACGCCCGCCTGGTTCACCTCGCCGGCCACCAGGCGGACCCGGGCGTCGGGATAGGCGGCCCCGCTGGTGTTGGTCAGGGTGACCAGGCCGGTGAGATCGAGCCGGTCTTCCGCCGCGTTGACCTCGGCCCGGTAGTCGGCCTGCCAGGTGAGGCCGCCGGTCAGGTATTCGATCACCAAGTCGCGCGCGCCCGCCTGTTCGCTCGCCAGGCGGGCCACCAGGGCCGGCGCCCGACGCAGGCCTTCGGGCACGCCCCGGAAGGCGAGGCGGCCGCCGCCGGCCACCGACCCGGAAGCGTTGCCGGTCTCGATGCGCTCGCCGATCCGCAGGACCACGCCGCCCGCGACCGAAAGCAGCTCGGCTTCGACCTCGGTTTCCTCGCCGGTCTGCGGATGACTGCGCACGACCCAGACCGTCTCGCCGAGGGATTTTTCCAGGATCCGTTGGGGCGACAGCAGGTCGAACGCGAAGCTCTGGTCCAGCAGGCTGAGCCCCTCGCCCTCAAGCGCGAGGGTTTCCGGCCTGAGCGCCGGGCTGACGTCGCCCAGCGCCAGCACGTTCTCGCCGGCCTCGAAGTCGATCCGCCGAATGTCGCGCACCAGCCCCAGGTCGCGGTTGTAGATGGTCACGGTGAGCGCCGTGCGGCTTTCGGCCCCGATCTCCCGCTCCTGGGCCCGCTCCTGAGCCTGTGCCGTCAGCCCGCCGAAAAACAGGAAAACGCCGGCCACAACGGCCCCGAACCAAGTGAGTGGTCTCTGCATGATCCGCCGCGTCATGTCTCGTCCTCCTGACGTTTTTGGGTCCCGGGCTTGAGTGCCGGGCTTGAGTCCCGAGCTTGTAGCCCCGAGCTTGAATCCCGAGCTTGAGTCCTGGGGGTTATCGTTCCGCCGGCCGGCGCGCCTTGAGGGCCGCGGTCAGCGTGCCGTCGTCCAGGTAATTCAGTTCGCCGCCGACCGGCACCCCATGGGCCAGGCGGCTCACGATCACGCCTGCGTCCGCCAGCCGCTCGCTCAGGTAGTGGCTCGTCGTCTGGCCGTCCACCGTGGCGCTCAAGGCCAGGATCACCTCGCCGACCTCCGGCGCCCGCGACCGCACCGCGAGATCGTCCACCCGCAACTGCTCGGGCCCGCGCCCGTCGAGCGCCGACAAGGTGCCGCCGAGCACGTGATAGCGGCCGCCGAAGGCGCCGCTGCGCTCGATCGCCCAGAGGTCGGCGACCTCCTCGACCACGCAGATGAGCGTGGGATCGCGCCGCTCATCGCGGCAGATGACGCAGGGGTCCTGGGTGTCGAGATTGCCGCACAGGCTGCAGCTTTGGATCTTCTCCGCCGCCGCGGCGAGCGCCGTGGCAAGCGGCAGCAGCAGCGCCTCGCGTTTCTTGATGAGATGGAGCACCGCGCGGCGCGCCGAGCGCGGGCCGAGCCCGGGCAGGCGGGCCAGCAGCTCGATCAAGCGGTCGATCTCGGAAACGGCCATCGCGCCCAGGAGGTTCCTCAGAACGGCAGCTGCATGCCCGGCGGCAGTTGAAGACCGCCGGTCAGCTTCTGCATCTCCTCCTGCACCCGCGCTTCCACCTTGGACTTGGCGTCGTTGGCGGCGGCCATGATGAGGTCTTCCAGCACCTCGACATCGTCCGGATTGGCGAGCGAGGGGTCGATTTTGACGCCGCGCAGCTCGCCCTTGCCGCTCATGGTCACCTGGACCATGCCGCCGCCGGCAGAGCCCGAGACCTCCAGCCCGGCCAGCTGTTCCTGCAGTTCCGCCATCTTGGTCTGCATCTGCTGGGCCTGTTTCATGATCTGGCCGATGTTTTTCATCTCTCGTCCTCTTGTCGCTCTTTTGCCGTGGGCGGCTCAGGGTCGTCCCGCTCGCCGCCTTGGTCCGCCGCGGCCTCGCGCACCTCGACGATGCGCGCACCGGGGAACAGCGTCATGACCTCCTGGACTAGGGGATCCTGCGCAGCCTCTTCCAAGCGTTCCGCGTCGCGCGCCTGGCGCTGCTCGCGCAGGCTCGGCGCTCCGCTGGCGCTGGACACGCCGACCATCCAGCGCCGGCCGGTCCAGTCCTGGAGACAGCGCCCGAGGCGCCCGGCCAAGTCGTTCGGGGCGCGCTCGCCGGGCCGGAACTCGATGATGCCGGGCTCGAACCGTACCAAGTGAAGGTCGCCTTCCAGGTGATTGGCCAGGATGCCTTCCTTGCGGGCCCGCGCCAAGGCGACCACCTCGACGAAACTCTCGAGCGTTACCAGGTCCCTCGCTTCGGGTTCCGGCTGCGGTGCCTGAGCCAGCGCACGCACTTGCGCCTCGGCGACGGCTTCCGCTGCGAGGACGGCCGTTCCGGCGGCCACACCAGTACTACCCCCAGCCGGACCCGACATCACCGCGCGAGGTCTGGAGGTAGCGCCGCCAGAGCCACCACCGGCCCCGGCCGGCGCCGCCGCGTTGAGCGCTGTGCCAGGCTCGCCGCGCAGGCTTCGCACCAGTTCGCCGGGGGTCGGCAGCTCGCTGGCATGGGCGAGGCGGATCAAGACCATCTCCGCCGCCTGGATCGGCGAGGGCGCCGTGCGCGCCTCGCCCAGGCCCTTCAGCAGCATCTGCCAGGTGCGTGCCAGCACGGCGACGCCGAGCTTCTCCGCCAGCGCCTGCCCGCGCACACGTTCGGTTTCGGGCACGCCCGGATCCTCGGCCACCTGGGGCACCAGGCGCATGCGGGTCAGGAAATGGGTCAGCTCGAGCAGGTCCTGCAGCACCACCACCGGATCGGCGCCGGCGACATAGAGGTCGCTCAAGAGGTCCAGCGCCGCGGCGATCTCGCCGCCCATGACGGCCTCGAAGAGGTCGAAGATGCGGGCCCGGTCGGCCAGGCCCAGCATGACCTTGACCTCCTCTTCGCCCACCTCGCCGCCGGTCAGCGCGATCGCCTGGTCGAGCAGGGACAGGCCGTCGCGCACCGAACCGTCGGCGGCCCGGGCGATCATGGCGAGGGCCGGCGGCGCCACCCGGACGCCTTCCCGTTCCGCCAGACCGGCGAAGTGTTCGGCAAGCCGGTCTTGCGCCACGCGCCGGAGATCGAACCTCTGGCAGCGCGACAAGACCGTCACCGGCACCTTGCGGATCTCGGTCGTCGCGAAGATGAAGACGACGTGCTCCGGCGGTTCCTCCAGGGTCTTCAGCAGGCCGTTGAAGGCCTGCCGCGAGAGCATGTGGACTTCGTCGATGATGTAGACCTTGGTGCGGGCCGTGACCGGCCGGTAGCGCACGCCCTCGATCAGCTCGCGGATATCGTCGATGCCGGTGCGGCTGGCCGCGTCCATCTCGATCACGTCGACATGGCGGTCCTCGGCGATCGCCAGGCAGTGCTCGCACTGGCCGCAGGGCTCGGCGGTCGCTTGGCCGGTTCCGTCGGGGCCGGTGCAATTGAGCGCCCGGGCGAGGATCCGCGCCGTCGTGGTTTTGCCGACGCCCGCGCACGCCGGTCAGCATGAAGGCATGGGCCAGGCGGCCGCTGGATATGGCATTGGTGAGGGTGCGGATCAGGGCTTCCTGGCCGATCAGGTCGGCGAAGCTGGCCGGCCGGTACTTGCGCGCAAGCACACGGTAGGCAGGCCGGGTCCCGTCTGCGGGCTCGCTCGTGTCCTTGTCTTGCCTCACCGTCGCGCTCGTATTGGAAAGCTTGTTGTTGGTGCCGCTCGCACATTCTTGGTGCACATCATTGGCGGCGCGAGGGTGGAAGGCTGGAACAGCGACCCGGGCGAATCTCGTTACGGCTGCTCCCTTCCGGGCCTGACCGGGTTGGCGAGCTGCCCGTCCGCCGCCAACCTTCCGGGGGGCACTATATCAGGTCTCGCGCCCGCCCACGCAAGGGGGGATGGCCGAGAAGATGCGAGAAGATCGGGACGGCCTCCCATTACGGCGCGTGGAATTGCCTCGCCGGTGGGCCTATGCCACCTTGCCGGCCATGACACGCCTCAACATATACAGCGGCGCCGGGCTCGACCGAGCGGACCATCTGCGCGGCGACGAGGGCGCCATGAGGGCGGATTCTACGCGACCCCGCCACCCGCTTCGTGGCGGTCTGGCGCTCGCATAACCTGGTCGTCACCAGTGGTCCGGAGGGCGGTCCGGAGGGCGGTCCGGAGAATGGACCGAGGGTCTCGTGGCTCAGCGGGGAAAGTGCCCTGGCCCTGGCGGAACGGGCCGGCGAACGGGTGTTCCTCGGCCTCGAGGCCGCCGAACCGGCCGCACCGGCCACCGTGGCCGCCACGGCTTATGTCGCGCTCGATTTCTCCGACCACGAGACGCCCCACGAGGCGCTCGCCCTTGACGGCCAGGGCGAGTTTCGCGACCTGCGCGAAGTCGGGGCGCTCTTACCCCAGCGCGACGGATCGATCCTCGCCTATGCCCGGGGCCTGATGCATTGGCACCGGCACCACCGCTTCTGCGGGCGCTGCGGCGCACCGACCGAGAGCCGCAAGGGCGGTCACCTGCGGGTCTGCACGCGCCCGGCCTGCGGCCACCAGCACTTCCCGCGCACCGATCCGGCGGTCATTATGTTGGTGCACGATGGCGAATCTTGCGTGCTCGGCCGACGGCCCGGCTGGCCCCCCGGCCTGCACTCCACACTGGCCGGCTTCGTCGAGCCGGGCGAGAGCCTGGAAGAGGCCGTCGCCCGCGAGGTGCTCGAGGAAGCGGGCCTCGAGGTGCCGCTGGCGGGCATCCGCTACAACTCCTCCCAGCCCTGGCCGTTCCCGGCCTCGCTCATGCTGGGCTTCCACGCTCGCGCCGAGCGGGCGCCGCTCACGGTCTATGACGAGGAGCTGGAATCGGCGGCTTGGTACAGCCGCGAAACGATCCTGAACCTCGGCGAAGACGACGACCTGCGCCTGCCGCGCGGGGACTCGATCGCCCGGCGCCTGATCGAGGACTGGCTCGCCGAGGGCTAGGGCGACCGCGCCAAACCGAATAATTTCGAGACCGCCCTATCCCTCCTGCTCGCCGTGCTGGCGGAACGAAGAGGCCGGATAGACCCCGAGGATCTTCACCTCGCGGGAGAAGAAGCCCAGCTCTTCCAGCGCCAGGCGCACGAGACGATGGTCGGGATGGCCCTCCACGTCGGCGTAGAACTGGGCGACGGTGAAGTTGCCGTCGATGATATAGCTCTCCAGCTTGGTGATGTTGATGCCGTTGGTGGAAAAGCCGCCAAGCGCCTTGTAGAGGGCGGCCGGCACGCTGCGCACACGGAACACGAAGCTGGTGATCACCAAGCCGGCGTCGGGGTCCGGGTCGATCGGATCCTCGGCCATGATCAGGAAGCGGGTGGTGTTGTGCGCCGCGTCATGCACGTCGCGCATCAGGATCTCCAGGCCGTGCAGCCCGCCGGCCAGTTCCGAGGCGATGGCCGCCTGGCTCGGGTCGTTCAGCTTGGCGACCTCGGCCGCCGCGCCGGCGGTATCCACATGGGCCACCGCCTTGAGGCCTTGGGCGCGGATGAATTCGCGGCACTGGGATAGGGCCTGGACATGGCTGCGCACCGTCTTCACCGTGTCCAGGCTCGCCCCCTTGGCGGCGAGCAACTGATGGTGCACCACCTGAAAGTGCTCGGCGATGATGTGAAGTCCCGAATCCGGCAGCAGATGGTGGATATCCGCGACCCGGCCCGAACTGGAATTCTCGATCGGGATCATGGCGAGCGCCGCCTGGCCGTCGTGGACGGCGGCAAAGGTGTCCTCGAAGGTGTCGCAGGGCAGCGGCGTCATCTCCGGATGCACCGCGCGGCAGGCCATGTCCGAATAGGCCCCGGCGACGCCCTGAAAGGCGATCACGTTGCTGGTATCGCTGCTCTTGTCGGGGGTTTCGCCCATGGCCGTCCGAAATCCGCTGCCGGTCCTAGTGGATAGAATCCATAATCGTTACGGCATGGCCGGCGGCGCCAAGGCCGCACGGGCGCGCTCGAGGTCGGCGGGAGTATCGACACCGAGCGGAACCGTGTCAACGAGCGCCGCGTCGATACGCATGCCGGCCTCCAGCGCGCGCAGCTGCTCGAGCCGCTCGCGGCGTTCCAGCGGCGAGGGCGGCAGCGCCACGAAGCGCTTCAACGCCGCCCGGCGGTAGGCATAGAGCCCGATGTGGTGATAGAGCGGCAGGCTGTCGTCCTCCCCCGGCCAGGGCACGGGCGAGCGGCTGAAATAGAGTGCCCGGCCGCGGCGCGTCGTCTCGTCGATCACCAGGGCGGCCTTGGTGACGTTGGGATCCCGGCGCTCGCGCGGATCGGTGATCTCCGCCACCAAGGTGCCGATGTCGACCCCGGGCTCGCCGAGCGGCCGCAGCGCCGCGCGCACCGATTCGGGCTCGATCGTCGGCAGATCGCCCTGGATATTGACGATCGCGTCATGCACCTCATCGGGATCGAGACGCTCGACCGCCTCGAAAATTCGGTCCGAACCGGAGGCGTGGTCGCCTTCGGTGACCAGGGCCTCGCCCCCGGCCGCCCGGATGGCCGCCGCGATCTCCGCCTCGCCGCAGGCCACCACCACCGGGCCCAGATCGGCCTCGACCGCGCGCCGCCAGACGTGGACGATCATGGCCTCGCCGTTAATGTCCGCCAGCGGCTTGCCCGGCAGCCGCGTCGAGGCGAGCCGGGCCGGTATGACGATGAGGGGGCGCAGGGGCGCGGCGGGCGACCCGGCCATTACGTCCTGCCTCCGAAAATGCGCCAGCTGGCGATCGCTCTCATCATGGTCAGGTCTGTGCCCTATCCTTTGAGTCTCCGGGCTCGATCCCACGGGCGCCATCCTAGGGACCCAGTCCGGCAGCAGAATAGCGGGGCGGGAGAGGGCGAAAAACGATTTTGTCGCGGGCCTGCTATTGTCGGCACCGCTACGGCCCGGTATTGTCCGGTTTCGGGGTTCTGGCCGGGGGAGCCTGGGGGCAACCTGGGCAGAAAATTTTGGGGAAGGCGATCCTGCCTAAGGGGGGTGCGGCATGTCCACTCTTGAGATCAACAAGATGGTCGCGGCCTTACTGACGGCCGGTGTCGTGGCCGGCTTCAGCGCGTTCCTGGCGGGCGTCATCATGCATCCAGCCGAGCTGGAAGAACCCTCCTATGTAGTGGCCGGCGCGGTTTCGGAAGACGAGCCCGCCGAGGGGGCCGAGGGAGATGCGCCCGCCGACGATATGGTCGCCATGATGGCCTCGGCCGAGGAAGCGGCCGGGCAGAAGGTCGCCAAGAAATGCGCGTCCTGCCACACCTTCGAACAGGGCGGCGCCAACAAGGTCGGCCCAAACCTGTGGAATGTGCTCGATCGCCCAATCGCCAGCGCTGGGGGCTACAGCTACTCCGATGCGCTGCAGGGCAAGGCCAACGACGCCTGGACCTACGACAGCCTCAATGCTTTCATCAAGAAGCCGAAGGATTTCGCTCCGGGCACCAAAATGACATTTGCCGGCATCAAGAAAATGGAAGACCGGGCGAATCTGATCCTGTACATGCGGTCCATGAGCGACAGCCCGGCGGCGCTGCCCGAGTAATACCAAGTCTCCCCGTCCTACTGGCATGCCCGCCGGTGGGCGATGGCGGCAAGCCAGCAATCGATCCGATCCGGTGAAGCGATGACGACCTCGCCTGAAGATTCCCCCTGCCCCGAGGCCTTCGTGGATCTCGCACAAAGGCTCGCCGACCGGGCACGCGAGATCATCGGGCACTATTTTCGCGGCGACTTCGAAGTCGAGCAGAAGCCCGACCTGAGCCCGGTGACCGTCGCCGACCGGGAAACCGAATCCGCCATGCGGTCGATGATCGCCGAAACCTACCCGGATCACGGCATCCTGGGCGAGGAATATGGGGCCGAACGGACCGATGCCGACTACGTCTGGGTGCTCGATCCGATCGACGGGACCAAGCGCTTCACCACCGGGCACGCCCAGTTCGGCACCCTCATCGCCCTGCTGCACCACGGCAGACCGATCCTCGGCGTGATCGACATGCCGCAAATGGATGAACGCTGGCTGGGCGCGACCGGCCGGCCGACGTCCCATCAAGACCGGCGCGGCACGAGGGCGGCGCGGACCCGGCCTTGCACCGATCTCGCCGCCGCCGCGCTCTATACCACCTCGCCGCAGATGTTCGAAGGCGCCGACTTCGAGGCCTTCGAACGGCTCCGCAAGACGGTCAAGACGCCGCTTTTCGGCGGCGAATGTTATTCCTATGGCCTGCTCGCCTCGGGCTTCAGCGATCTGGTGATCGAGGCCGACATGGACCCCTACGACTACCTCTCCCACGTCGCCGTGGTCACCGGCGCTGGTGGCATCATTACGGATTGGCAAGGCCAGCCGCTCGGCCTCGAGTCCGACGGCCGCGTCTTGGCCGCGGGTACCGCCGGGTTGCATCGCGCTGCGATCGATCTGCTCGCGCGAACGTGATCCGGCCGAGGTGAACACTTGGTCATCTGCCTTGCGAAGCGGGCCGCGGGGTCTAAATCAGCTTTACAAGGCGCATCCGCTTGTTATCGCTAGGACCCAATGCGACTCCGATTCGCCGCGACAATCGCCGGCTCGCTTCTGATCCCGGCGGTCTTGGTGCCGCTGGGCTTGATGTCCATGGCCGGCGCCGAAGACCTGCCCGCCGTGCCCTTGACCAAGGTCGAGGCAGATCAGCTCGACCCCCTGGTGCACCGCTCCCACGCCATCGCCATGCACGGTGAGCCTAAATACGGCCCCGATTTCACCCACTTCGATTACGTCAACCCCGACGCGCCCAAGGGCGGCACGCTCAGGCTTGCCGAGCGCGGCACCTTCGACAGCTTCAACCGGTTCATCCCCAAGGGCACGCCCGGCCGCACGTCGTCCATCGAATCCCTGATGGATGGAAGCGGCGACGAGCCCTTCACCATGTATGGGCTCATTGCCGAGAGTATGGAGTGGCCCGAGGACCGCTCCTGGGTGGCCTTCACCCTGCGCCCCGAGGCCCGCTGGCACGACGGCGAGCCCATCACGGTCGAAGACGTGATCTGGTCGTTCGAGACCCTGAAGACCAAGGGTCACCCCTTCTACCGCTTCTATTACGGCAGCGTCGCCACGGCGGAGAAGGTGGGCGAACGCAAGGTCAAGTTCAGCTTTTCCGAGGCCGGCAACCGCGAGCTGCCATTGATCATGGGACAGCTCGAGGTTCTACCGAAACATTACTGGGAAGCTGAGGGACGGGAGTTTGAGGCGACGACCTTGGAGCCCCCGCTGGGCAGCGGCCCCTATCGGGTGGTGAACTTCGAAGCCGGGCGTCACATCGTCCTCGAGCGGGTGGAGGACTATTGGGGCAAAGACCTCCCGGTCAATCGCGGCCAGAACAACTTCGACCGGATTCGCTACGACTACTACCGCGACGAGACCGCAATTCGTCTGGCGCTGAAATCCGGAGACATCGATTACCGCGAGGAAAACCAGGCGAAGGCCTGGGCGCTGGAATACGACGTGCCCGCGGTGCGCGACGGCTGGCTCAACAAGGTCGAGATCCCGCACCAGCGGCCTTCCGGCATGGCGGCCTTCGTCATGAACATCCGGCGGACCGTCTTCCGGGATCCGCTGGTGCGCCGGGCACTCGCCTTTGCCTTCGACTTCGAATGGACCAACCGCAACATCTTCTTCGGCCAGTACAGCCGCACCGAAAGCTTTTTCTCGAACTCGGAGCTTGCCGCCACGGGCCTTCCCGAGGGCGAGGAGCTGGAAATCCTCGAGCGCTACCGCGGCCGGATTCCCGACGAGGTCTTCACCACCGTCTACACGGCGCCGTCGACCGACGGTTTGGGCTGGCCGCGGGAGAATCTCGAGCGCGCCTTCGAACTGTTTGCCGAGGCCGGCTGGCTGGTCGAAGATCTGAAGCTGGTCAACGCCGAGACCAAGCAGCCGATGACATTCGAGATCCT
>PVMK01120622.1_pt1 | contig 10180 bp, 16 predicted proteins | sample 1853481 | NCBI WGS metagenome assembly PVMK01 (sample SAMN08533507, study PRJNA380276) | Marine sediment metagenome, whole genome shotgun sequencing project.
TGCCGTCTCTGCGCCGATGTGCTTTACGCGTGCGCACGATGACGGCTCTGACCACTTGACCCTTCTTTACCGTCCCTTCGGGCGTCGCCTCCTTGACCGAGGCGGTGATGACATCACCCAGGCCTCCGTACTGCCCGCTGGAGCCACCTCGCAGGTGGATACAGGCGATTTTCCGAGCCCCGGAGTTGTCAGCTACGTCGAGCACAGTTCCCATCTGAATCATGATCAGCTCCCCGCGGCCCGCTTCAGGATCTTCTGCACTCGCCACCGCTTGGAGTGCGAGAGAGGCCGGCTGGACACGATCTGGACCTCGTCGCCGAGATTGCACTGGTTCTGCTCGTCGTGGGCATAGAACTTCGATGTTCTCTTCATATGGCGGTGATAGAGACGATGCACCACCGTGTTGGTAACCGCCACCACGATGGTCTTGTCCATCTTGTTGCCAACCACGGTGCCGACACGAGTCTGCCGCTGTCCCCGAGGTTTTGTTGCCAGTTGTTCGGACATGATTCAGCCTCTCCCAAGAAACCTCTTAGACGCCCTTTTCACCCAACACGGTGAGGACACGCGCCAGATCCTTCCGCACCGATCGAATTCTGGCAGGACTCTCCAATTGCCCAGTGACCTGCTGCAGCCGCAGGGCAAAAAGCTTCTCCGCCAGCTCCTTCTCCTTGTCCTGGAGCTCTTCCACTGTCTGCTCTCTCATCTCCGCAGCTTTCATCTCTCACCTCAAGCAAGCTCGCCCCGACGAGCGATATAACGCGTTTTGATGCCGAATTTGTGGCCCGCCATCTTCATCGCCACCCGCGCCAGATCGGTCTCGACACCTTCGAGCTCGAAAAGCACCCGCCCGGGCCTGACGACCGCCACCCACTCCTCGGGGTTTCCCTTACCCTTGCCCATACGTGTCTCCAGCGGCTTTTTGGTGATGGGCTTGTCGGGAAAGACGCGAATCCAGATCTTTCCGCCACGTTTGACCGAGCGGGCAATGGCGATTCGTGCCGCCTCGATCTGCCTGGCCGTCACCCACCCAGCCTCGAGGGCCTGCAAGCCGTGATCCCCAAAAGCGATGTAGTCGCCGCCTTTGGCCATTCCACGACGGCGGCCCCGCTGCTGTTTGCGGTACTTGATCTTCTTCGGCATCAACATGGCTCAATACCCCTCTCGACTCAGACCGCTGCGCGCCGGCTCTTCTCTCGCAGCAAATCGCCTCTGTAGATCCAGACCTTGCAGCCGACGACGCCGTAGGTCGTCCTCGCCTCGGCGAAGCCGTAGTCGATTTCCGCTTTCAGGGTGTGCAGTGGCAGACGGCCGTCCTGATACCACTCGGTACGCGCGATCTCCGCGCCACCAAGGCGACCCGAAACCATGATCTTGAAGCCCTTTGCCCCAAAACGGAAGGCCGATTCCATCGACTTCTTCATCGCCCGGCGAAACGCCACTCGACGCACCAGCTGCCCAGCCAGATTCTCGGCCACCAGCTGTGCGTCGAGCTCCGGCCGCTGGATCTCCTGGATGTTGATGTGGACCTCGCGACCCACCATCTTCATGAGATCGTCTCTCAGCTTGTCGACCTCGGCACCTTTGCGTCCGATGATGATTCCTGGGCGCGAGGTGAAGATCGTGACACGCAGCTTGTCCGCGGCACGCTCGATGTCGATCTCGCTCACGCCCGCGTGTGACAGTCGCTTCTTGAGCATCGACCGCAGCTCGAGATCCTCGTGCAGGAGCCTGGCGTAATCCTTCTCCGCATACCAGCGCGAGTGCCACGACTTGTTGTAGACGAGGCGGAATCCGTAGGGGTGTACTTTCTGTCCCACTCTGAGCTCTCCTTACTCCTCGGTTTCACCCTTGCGGGTATCCAGCTTGATAGTCACGTGACTCTGCCGCTTGAGAATTCGGAACGCTCGCCCCATGGGTTGAGGGCGGAGTCGCTTCAACGTTGGGCCACCATCCACGAAGATCTCTTTTATGTAGAGACGGTCGATGTCGGCCTGCTCGTCCCGGTTTTCCGCGTTGGCAACCGCCGATTGCAGCAGCTTGCCGACGGGCTGTGCGGCCGCCTTGGTGCTGAGGCGCAAGATGCCCGCCGCCTCCTCGACATTCCTGCCGCGAATCAGATCGACGACCAGGCGCACCTTCTGCGGGGAGGCTTGCAGATACCGATGTTTTGCTGTCACTTCCATGATCAATCTTCCTCGAGCTCTCGGGTCCCTAGCGCGGTCTCCCCATCTTCTCGGCCTTGGTTCCAGCGTGGCCGCGAAACGTGCGGGTCATGGCGAACTCACCAAGCTTGTGGCCTACCATGTTTTCGGTGACGTAGACCGGGATGAACTTCATGCCATTGTGCACCGCAATGGTGTAGCCGACCATTTCAGGCGTTATCGTGGATCTCCTGGACCAGGTCTTGACGACCTTCTTCTCGCCACTCGTCTCCATGGCCGCCAACTTGTCAGCCAGGTGGTAGTCAATGAAGAAACCCTTCTTTAGCGATCGAGCCATCGATTTACCCCGTCCTTATTTCCGCTTCTTGCGCCGGCGAATGATCATGCCGTCGGTGCGCTTGTTGTTCCTGGTCTTATAGCCCTTTGTCGGCACCCCCCACGGTGTGCACGGGTGACGACCTCCAGAGCTGCGGCCCTCTCCACCACCCATCGGATGGTCGACCGGGTTCATGGTGACACCACGATTGTGGGGTCGCCGGCCGAGCCAGCGCTTGCGCCCCGCTTTGCCCATCGATATGTTCTCGTGGTCCAGATTGCCCACCTGGCCGATCGTCGCATAGCAGTTGATGTGGACCTTGCGCACCTCACCCGAGGGCAGCTTGACCTGGGCATACCGGCCTTCCTTGGCCATCAGCTGCGCCCCGGCGCCAGCACTGCGGACGAGCTGCCCGCCGTTGCCGCTCTGGGGCTCGATGTTGTGCACTATCGTGCCCACCGGGATCTTGTGCAACGGCAGCGCGTTGCCCGGGTTGATCGGAGCCGTCTCGCCGGAGATCACCTCGGACCCCACCCCCAGACCGTGAGGCCAAAGGATGTAGCGCTTCTCGCCATCGACATAGTGGAGCAGGGCTATGCGTGCCGACCGATTGGGATCGTACTCCACGCTCGCTACCTTCGCCGGAACTCCGTACTTCTCACGTCTATAGTCGACGATGCGATAGCGCCGCTTGTGTCCACCACCCCGAAAGCGCACGGTCATGCGGCCGTTGTTGCCGCGGCCTCCGATTCTCCTCTTGCCGACGGTCAACGGCTTGTGCGGACGGCTGCCGGTCAACTCATCGAAGGTCGACACCGTGCGATCACGACTGGCCGGATTGGTCGGTTTGTACTTCTTGAGTGCCATGATTCCTCTACACCCCTTCGAAGAACTCGATTGGCTTTTCGCCCTTCGCCAGACGGACGTAAGCCTTCTTCCAGTCCGGTTGGCGTCCCGTGAATCTGCCCTGACGTCGCATCTTGCCGCGGAAACGAGCTGTCCGCACCTCGGCGACTTTCACCTTGAACTGGGCTTCCACCGCCCGTTTTATCTCGATCTTGTTGGCCCGGGTGTCGACCGCAAAGGCAACCGTGTTGACCACGTCCCGCTGACTGGTCGACTTCTCAGTGATGAGCGGCCGACGGATCACGTCCTGGATTCTCATTTGGACAGCACCTCCACGATGCGACCCAGAGCCTCTTCCGACACCACCACGTAGGGACGGTCGACGATGTCGTAGACATTCACAGCCAAGGCGTCGACCGTCTTGAGCTGCGGGTTGTTGCGTGCTGCCAGCATCAGATTCTCGTTGTCGTACTTGTCCACCAGCAGCGCCTTGCCCTCGATCCCCAGCTTCTCGAGCAACTTGGCGAGCTCACCGGTCTTGTGGCTTTCGAGCTCGAGCTTGTCGATGACGAGGATCCCCTTGTCCTTGAGTTTCTGGGTGAGAGCCGACTTGAGCGCCCCGCGTCGCTCACCCGCACTCAGCTTCATGTCGTAGCTGCGCGGCCGGGGGCCAAAGGTGACACCACCAGTGCGCCACAATGGCGACCGGATGCTGCCGATCCGAGCTCGCCCCGTCCCTTTCTGTCTCCAGGGCTTGCGGCCCGAGCCGGAGACCTCCGCACGGTTCTTGGTGCTGTGGGATCCCGAGCGCCGGGAAGCGAGATAGGCCTGAACCGCCGTATGGATCAGATGCTCTTTGTACGGATAGTCGAAGACGACCTCGGGGAGGTCGATCTCCTTGACCTTCTTGTTCTGTAGGTTCTTGACCGCTATTTTCATGGCTTCAGACCCTTAGCTGTACTAGCCGCGCTTGGCCCGCTGAAGAGCGACGTATCCGTTTTTGGGACCGGGGATCGCTCCCTTGAGATAGACCAGATTCTGCTCCGCATCGACCTTGATGATTCGCAGGTTCTTGACGGTAACCCGCGCGTTGCCCATCCGACCGGGCATCTTCATTCCCGGAAAAACGCGAGAAGGATAAGCCGACTGGCCGACCGATCCGGGTGCGCGGTGATGCATGGAGCCGTGGGTGGCCTTACCGCCACCAAACCCGTAGCGCTTGATCACGCCCTGAAAGCCCTTGCCCTTGCTGGTTCCGATCACATCGACAAAGTCGTCGACGGCGAAAATGTCGGCCTGTATCTGGTCACCGGCTTTCAGCTCTTCATCGGCCTCGATCTCGAACTCGCCCAGCTTGCGCGTCGGCGAGACACCGGCCTTCTTGAAGTGCCCCCCCATCGGCTGGCTGACGTGACGAGCCGGAGTCTCCTCCACCAAACCCAACTGGACCGCCTCGTAACCGTCCTTGGCCTTGGTCTTTCTCTGCACCACGAGACAGGGGCCCGCCTTGATCACGGTCACGGCATGCGCCGTGCCATCCTCGCCGAACACCTGCGTCATGCCGATCTTCCTTCCCAAAATGCCTTGCATCGGTCCGCCCTTCACCTAGTTGCCGAAAGCTTTGATCTCGACGTCCACACCGGCCGGAAGCTCGAGCTTCATCAAAGCATCCACCGTCTGGCTGGTCGGCTCGAAGATGTCGAGCAGGCGTTTATGGGTTCGAATCTCGAACTGCTCACGCGACTTCTTATCGATGTGAGGGCCACGATTCACCGTGTACCGGGCGATGTGCGTCGGCAGCGGTATCGGCCCCACGACGCGCGCACCCGTGCGCCGAGCCGTGTCCACGATCTCACCGGTCGAAGCGTCGAGGATTCGATAGTCGTAGGCTTTTAGCCGAATTCGGATCTTTTCATTGACCATTGTCTTGTCCTTCGGACGGTCGCTCAGCCCCGCCTACTCGATAATTTCGGTGACGGTGCCGGCGCCCACCGTGCGGCCGCCTTCACGAATCGCAAACCGCACGCCCTTTTCCATGGCGATCGGCGCGATCAGCTCCACCGTCAAATTCACGTTGTCGCCCGGCATCACCATCTCCGTGCCTTCGGGCAACTGCGACGCTCCCGTCACATCCGTCGTCCTGAAATAGAACTGCGGACGGTATCCATTGAAAAAAGGCGTGTGCCGGCCACCCTCCTCTTTCGTCAACACGTACACCTCGCCCTTGAACTTCGTGTGCGGTGTGATCGAGCCCGGCTTCGCCAACACCTGACCCCGCTCAACCTCCTCCTTCTTCGTCCCGCGCAGCAACACTCCTATGTTGTCGCCCGCCTGACCCTGGTCCAGAAGCTTCCTGAACATCTCCACACCCGTGACCACCGTCTTCGCCGTCGGACGGATGCCCACGATCTCGATCTCTTCGCCGACCTTTACGATTCCCCGCTCCACCCGACCCGTCACCACCGTGCCGCGACCCGAAATCGAGAAAATGTCCTCGATCGGCATCAGAAAATCCTTGTCGATCTCCCGCTCCGGTACCGGTATGTAGGCGTCCACCGCCTCCATCAACTCGAACACCGACTTGACCTCTTCCGAGTCCACGTCGTCCGACTCCAACGCCTTTAGCGCCGAACCTCGGATCACCGGAATGTCGTCCCCAGGAAAATCGTACGACGACAACAGCTCCCGAACCTCCAACTCCACCAGGTCCAACAGCTCCTCGTCGTCCACCATGTCCACCTTGTTCAAGTACACCACGATGTACGGCACACCCACCTGACGCGCCAGCAACACGTGCTCGCGGGTCTGCGGCATCGGACCATCAGCCGCCGACACCACCAAAATCGCCCCGTCCATCTGCGCCGCGCCCGTGATCATGTTCTTCACGTAGTCCGCGTGACCCGGGCAATCCACGTGCGCGTAATGACGATTCTCCGTCTCGTACTCCACGTGCGCCGTCGCGATCGTGATCCCGCGAGCCTTCTCCTCAGGAGCCTTGTCGATCTCGTCGAAGGCCACAAACGTCGCCAATCCCTTCTTCTCGAACGCCTTAGTGATCGCCGCCGTCAACGTCGTCTTGCCATGATCCACGTGACCCACCGTACCTACGTTCACGTGCGGCTTCGTGCGCTCAAACTTCTCCTTCGCCATGGCGGTCTACCTTCCTCCTGTTTTTGTAAGGCCCAACGGGCTGAGACCGTGCAATCGCACTGAATGTTCTGGCACCCCTGGAGCCCACGACCGGATTTGAACCGGTGACCCCTTCCTTACCAAGGAAGTGCTCTACCCCTGAGCCACGTGGGCACGCAATGACCGTAAACCTTCCCCGGCCGTGTGCACACACTACACCGGCTGGCGGAACCTGTGAGTATAGCTCCTCTGATGCCGGCTGTAAACCCCCGGAATAAGGCCTTTTTTGGCCACGGGAGCCTCCTCGGCCGGGCCTGGAGGAGAAACCGACGACAGTATGTCAGATCGGCGTCCGAATATCCACCCGGGGAAGATAAATGGAGCGGGAGACGGGAATCGAACCCGCGACCAACGGCTTGGAAGGCCGAGACTCTACCACTGAGTTACTCCCGCTCGAAGGGCAAAATGGTGGAGGTGGATGGATTCGAACCACCGTAGGGCTCAGCCCGCCGGATTTACAGTCCGGTGCATTTGACCGCTCTGCCACACCTCCTAAGAGCTCCTGTCAAACAACCCTGCAGCCCGGGCGGGTCTGGAGCCGGCAGTCGGAATCGAACCGACGACCTGCGGTTTACAAGACCGCTGCTCTACCTCTGAGCTATGCCGGCCGATTCCCGACGACCCCTCCCGATCTGGGCGGCCCACAAGTCTAGCGACTTTGCTGCCGGAGTGGCAAGACAGCCGTTCAGCGGCGGTTCTCGGCCGGCACGGAGGCCGGCCGCTTCGGCTACCCGCTGGCCTTCAGGCGCTGACGGACCGCTTCGTAGATGAGGGCGGCCGCCGCCGCCGAGACGTTGAGCGACTCGATCCGGCCGCGCATCGGTAGTCCCAGGAGCCGGTCGCAGACTTTTCGCGTGCGAGCGCGGAGCCCTTTCTCCTCGCCTCCAAAGCAGAGCACGATAGGGCCGGTCAAGTCCGCCTCCCAGGGAGGATCGCCCTTGGTATCGGCGCCGTAGACCCAGAACTCCTCTTTCTTGAGCCTCGCCACCTCGGTCGCGGTGTTGGTGATGCGCTCGATCGCCAGCCATTCGGTGGCACCCGCGGCCGTCTTGACCACCGCCGGGCTCACCGACGCGGTTCCCCGATCGCGGATCAGTACCCGCCCGACGCCGGCTCCCTCGCAGACCCGGAGCAGGGCACCCAGATTGCGTGGATCCTGGATGTCTTCGAGCAGCACGACAAACTGCGGATCGGCCTTGGCGTCCGGTCCAGGCGCTGTCGTCTGCCGCAATTCGGCGGCAAAACCGTTGTGGACGCCGTCTACCAGACGGGAGAGCTCCGCCTCCGGTGTGATCCGTACCTCCAACCGGTGACGCCGGCTCAAGTCTTCGATCTCCCGGCGCCGCTTCCCCTGGCGCCGATCGCCGATGAGCACTCGTTGGAGCTCGTGCGGTCGGTGCCGCAGCGCCTCCCGGACGGGGTGAAAGCCGTAGATGAGCATGGCGTCGGCGGCGCGGGACCGGTCCCGATCAGCCGTCTTCCGGCAACCGCTCGAGCAGGGTCACCGCCAGCGCCGCCATCCCTTCGCCCCGGCCGATGGCGCCGAGTCCCTCGTGGGTGGTCGCCTTGAGTCCGACGGCCGAGATGTCGACCCCCAGCACTCCCGCGATGCGCCGGCGGATGCTGTCGCCGTAGGGGGCGATCTTCGGCGCCTCGGCGACGAGGGTTAGATCGCAGTTGACTACCCTGAAACCCTTGGCCTTCGCTAGATCGCAGATCCTCTCGAGTAGCTCCACGCTATCGGCGTCTCGCCACTGGGGATCGCCCGGTGGGAAATGGGTACCCAGGTCGCCCAGCCCGGCCGCCCCCAGGATGGCCTCGCCCAGGGCGTGGAGCAGCACGTCGGCATCGCTGAACCCTTCCAATCCCCGGTCGAAAGGGATTTCCTCGCCACCGAGGATCAATCTCCGACCCGTAACCAGGCGATGGACGTCGTAGCCCTGGCCGACCCGAAGGTCCATTCCTCAGTCCTCTGCAGACTGCAGCAGAGAGGCGATCAGCAGCAGATCACCTGGCACGGTGAGCTTGGGATTGGGGTGGACGGCGTTGACCGCCGCGATGCGGGTTCCCGGCAGGCGCTCGACAAGGGTGGCTTCATCGGTCCCCTGGAAGCCCTCGCGGCGACTCAGCTCGACGGCTCGCTCGAGGATCCCGCGGCGAAAGATCTGTGGAGTCTCGGCGCGAAAGAGCCCCCGCCGGTCCACGGTGCGGACGACGGCGCCCTCCTCGATCCGTTTCAGGGTGTCACTGACCGGGCGCCCCAGAACCGCACCCCCCTCCCGTTGCGCGGCCTCGATCGTGGCCTCCACGTCGGAGACGGCCACTGCGGGGCGGGCCCCGTCGTGTACGACGACAAGTGCTTCGGCGTCATCAGGGACGGCCTCCAGGCCGGCAATTACCGATTCCTGGCGGCTCGGGCCGCCCCGCACCCAGCGCACTCGGGAGTCGTCCAACACCCGCCTTGGCGCCTCTTCCAGGAACTCTTCGGCGAGCGCCACAACGACCTCGGCCACGCCGCGGCCAACAGCCGGCGGATTGCCCAGGCCAGCACCGGTTGCCCGGCAACGACGGCGAACTGCTTGGGGAGGTCGTCGCCGAACCGGTCGCCTCGACCGGCAGCGGGAATCACGGCATGGATGGGTAATCGGTCCAAGAGGTCGACTCGGGTTGAAGGCTACACCTGCATCAGATCCTTCTCTTTGTTCTCGAGGGCCTTGTTGACCTCGGCGATGTAGTGATCATGGACCTTCTGGATCTCGTCCAGACCTCGATGCTCGTCATCCTCGCCGATCTCTTTGTCCTTCTCCAGCACCTTGAGCCGCTCGTTGCCCTCGCGGCGGGCGTGGCGGACAGCATTGCGCGCGCTTTCGGCATAGTCGTGAGCCCGTTTGACGATCTCCTTGCGCCGCTCCTCGGTCAGGGCCGGCACCGGAATGCGCACGACCTTGCCGTCGTTGGAGGGGTTGAGTCCGATATTGGCCTGCAGAATACCCTTTTCGACGGCGGCGATAGTCGACGGATCGAACGGCTGCGCCACCATCTGTGTAGCGTCTGGAACCGAGACATTGGCAACTTGATTGATCGGTGTCGGCGTTCCATAGTAGTCCACCATGACACCGTCGAGCATGGCCAGCGAGGCACGGCCGGTACGCAGGTGCTTGAGCTCCTCGTGAAAGTGGTCGACAGCCTCCTTCATCCTCATCTCGCTCTCGAGAAACACCTCTTGCATGACGTTCTCCTCAAACAGATCTCAAGGTCCAGCGGTGCCGACGACGACCTTGTCATCGAGCGACAGCGTCACCAGCGAGCCGATATCCTCACCGCACACCACCCGGAGGATGTTTCCCGACTCCAGTAGCTTGAAGATAATGATCGGTACTCCGTTGTCCCGACAGAGGCTGATGGCCGCCGCATCCATCACCTTTAGATTCCTCTCCAGAAACTGTTGATAGGTGAGTCGGCGGAGCAACTTGGCATCCTCCGAGGTTTTCGGGTCGGCCGTATAGACACCCTGCACCGAAGTCGCCTTGAGCAGAACGTCGGCGTGCACCTCGTTGGCGCGGAGAGCAGCAGCGCTGTCAGTGGTGAAGTAGGGATTGCCGGTCCCCGCCGCGAAGATGACGACCCGGCCCTTCTCCAGGTGCCGGATGGCCCGACGGCGTAT
>PVMK01129389.1_pt1 | contig 10180 bp, 7 predicted proteins | sample 1853481 | NCBI WGS metagenome assembly PVMK01 (sample SAMN08533507, study PRJNA380276) | Marine sediment metagenome, whole genome shotgun sequencing project.
CATTTGACCGTGCGCAATGGCCAGGCGCGCATTGGGCGCCAACTCCTTTATTTCACGGGCAATCCGTTCGATGGAGCGAACTTCGTTGTGCAGGAAAAACACCTGGCCGCCGCGTTGTATCTCCCGGTGCAGGGCTTCGCGGATCACGGCCCTGTCCCATTCCGAAATCAGCGTCTTGATCGCCATGCGCCGGGCGGGTGGTGTGGCGATAATCGACAGGTCGCGGATGCCGGACATGGCCATGTTCAGCGTGCGTGGAATGGGCGTGGCGGTCAGGGTGAGCAGGTCAACTTCGGTGCGCAGTTGCTTGAGGCGTTCTTTTTGCTGTACACCGAAGCGCTGCTCCTCGTCGATGATCACCAGGCCGAGTTTTTTGAAGCGAATGTCTTTTTGCAACAGGCGGTGGGTTCCGATCACGATGTCCGCGCGGCCGTTGGCGAGTAGCTTAAGCACCTCTTTTGACTGCTTTCCCGTGCGGAAGCGGGAGAGCAGTTCTACCTTGACCGGCCAGTCCGCCAGGCGGTCGGTGAAGGTTGAAAAATGCTGCTGGGCCAGCAGAGTCGTCGGTACCAGCAGAGCGACCTGGCGGCCGGCCTGAACCGCGATGAAGGCGGCACGCAACGCAACTTCCGTTTTGCCGAAGCCCACATCGCCACAGACCACCCGGTCCATGGGCAGATCGGAGACGAGGTCGCCAATGACCGCGTCGATGGCGCTCTGTTGATCGGGTGTTTCTTCGAATGGAAAACCGGATGAAAACTCGGCATAGAGTTTTTCGTCGAGCGAGAAGGCAAAGCCTTTCCTTGCCTGGCGCCGGGAGTACAGGTCCAGCAGTTCCACGGCCACGTCCCGAACCTGTTTGGCGGCCTTGCGACGGGCTTTTTCCCATTGCTGGCTGCCGAGGCGGTGCAAAGGTGCGGTTTCGGGATCACTTCCGGTATAGCGGCTGACCAGGTGAAGAGAAGTAACCGGTACGTACAATTTGTCGCCTGCGGCATATTCCAGCATCAGGAATTCGGCGCGCCGCTGGTCGATTTCCAGCGTCTCCAGCCCGAGGTAGCGGCCGACGCCGTGGTCTTCATGGACGACTGGCGCGCCGCTGGTCAGGTCGTTCAGGTTGCGTATGATGGTTTCCGGGTCGCGCTCGGATACCGCGCGTTGCGCCCGCGGGCGGGAACGTCCACCGAATAGCTGGGATTCAGTAATGAGCGCCAGTTCACCCGGAATGACAAAGCCTTCATCAACGGGCAGTACGGCCAGTCCCAGTTGAGCACCCTCGCCATGGAAATCCGCGTAAGTTTCAAACAGGCGGGGTTTGACCCCGAATGCCTCGAGAGTCGACCTTAGTACTTCGCGCCGGCCCGGTGTATCAGCGGCGAAAAGTATTCTCCCGTTGAACGACTCCGTGAATTCAACCAGGTCAGAGGCTGCCGACTTGCCCCGCTCATGAATGTGAACATCCGGCGCGGGTTCACTGATGAACAGGGGATTGGAACGGCTGGAGTTGCCTGGATCAAGCAGATGGACCGTGCTGAAGGACTCGAGACGCTGGCGAAGCTGTTCCGGCATGAAAAACAGTTCCTCCGGATCCAGCACGGGCCGCTCGATATCGTGCCGGCGCTGTTCCCAGCGCTCACGGGTTCTGCGGGCCTGGTCTTCGGCCGCTCTGAATGCTTCATCCTGCAGGACCAGTTGAGGTGGCCCGGGCAGGTAATCAAGCAGGCAGGATGTCTCCTGGTAAAACAGGGGAAGATACTGTTCCAGGCCCTGCGGATGAATGCCTGAACGCAGGTCCTGGTAAAACGTGACACGCCGTGTGTCGACATCGAAGCGATATCTGAACGCGCGCCGGAAGTCGTCCAGGGCGGGTTCATCGCAAGGGTACTCCCGCGCTGGAAGCAGAGCGATCTGCTCGACCTTGCCGGTGGACCGTTGCGATTCCGGATCGAACTTGCGGATGCTGTCGATTTCCTCGTCAAACAGATCCAGGCGGAAGGGCGAGGAACTGCCTGCCGGGAACAGATCCAGCACGGACCCGCGTATGGCGTATTGACCGGCCTGGTAAACCTGCTCTGAAACCTGGTAGCCAGCGTGCAGCAGACGCTGGCGAAATTCATCCATGACCAGAGTTTGGCCGACCACAAGGTTGAAACTGCGTTGCAGGATGTACTCAGCAGGCGGCAAACGTTGCGCCAATGATGAAACCGGAACCAGCACGATGCCCTGTTGCAGTGACGCGAGTGACGCCAGCGTTTTCAGCCGTTGTGAAATGATGTCCGGGTGCGGGGAAAACGGGTCATAGGGCAGGGTTTCGTGATCCGGGAACTGCAGCACCGGCAAGGGGCTGACAGATAAGAGTTGAAGGTCCCGGGCCAGTAGTTGCGACTGGTGACTGGAGCGGGCAACCACCAGCGTAATTCCACGATGCGCGCGGGCCGCACTGAGCAGGGCCAGGGCGAGCGAACTGCCGTGCAGCCCGCTCCAGGTCGTTACCTGGCCGGAATCGCTGTTAAACCTGGCCTGGAATGGGCTAAGGGGGCTCAATTCGATGGAACTTGTGCTGATTCACCTCGCAGGTGAAGCACCAGGTAAAGCAGTCCAGCACCCAAAACAATACCGATCCACCAGGGCATGCCGTAAGCGACGGGGATGGAGCCGGTGGCAATGGCGATAAACCCCACCAGCAGGGCATAGGGCATTTGGGTGCGAACGTGTTCGATATGGTCACAACCGGAGGCCATCGAAGACAGAATGGTCGTGTCGGAAATGGGTGAGCAATGGTCGCCCCACACACTGCCGCCGAGCACCGCGGCAATGGATGAATAAAGCAGGTGCATGTCATCCGGCCCGGTCATGCCGTTGGCTTTCATGACAGCCCAGGTCAGGGGGATGATCAGGGGCACCAGGATGCCCATCGCTCCCCAACTGGAACCGGTGGCAAACGCGGTACCGGCCGCCAGGATGAACACGAGAGCAGGGAGCAATTCCACGGGCAGGGTGTCGCCCAGGATGGAAACCAGGAATTTTGCCGTTTCCAGGGTGTCCGTGATCAGCGCCCAGGCCAGGACCAGGATGATGATGGCATAGATCATCGCCCGCATTCCCTTGTACCAGGCATTGACCACTTCCTCCAGGGTCATGATCCGCTGAACCAGGGTCAGGGTTGCGGCGGTCATCATGCCGAGCAGGGATCCCCACATCAATGACTTATAGGAATCAGCCGCGCCGATGATGTCCTTGAGGCTGGCGTCGGGTGAAGCAAACTCCGCCTTGCCGGTCACGTACAGGCTGGCCATGACACCCACAACCAGGACCAGAATGGGCAAAGCGGCGTTGATGGCGCGCTGGGGTTTGCCTTCGACCGCATCAATCGGTTCACAGTCGTCCGCCATGGATGAATCGAGGTGTCCGATCGCTTCGTTGCCATTTTCCCAGGCATTGCGTTCCGCCTTGAGCATCGGGCCGAAATCCTTCCCGCTCGATGCCACCATGAACACAAAAGCGATAGCCAGCAGGGGATAGAAGCTGTAAGGAATAGTGGAAAGAAACAACAGGTAGGGTTCTGCATGCAGATCAGGCAGGCGGGCAATGGATTCGCCGATCAAGCCGACCTCATATCCGATCCAGGTGGTGACCAGTGCCAGGCAGGCCACGGGTGCTGCGGTTGAGTCGACAAGATAGGCCAGCTTGGCGCGGGAAACGTTCATCGAGTCGGTGACCGGCCGCATCGTGTTCCCGACCACCAGCGTGTTGGCGTAGTCATCAAAGAAGATGGCAAGCCCCATACCTGCGGTTGCCAGGCATGCACGCTTGGCCGTGTCCGCCCAGACGACAATCCGGTTGACGATACCCTGCATGCCGCCGTTGCGGGAAATAATCCCCACCGTACCGCCGATCATCAGTGAAAACAGGATGATTGCGCCCCGGTCCGGATCAGCGAAAGCGGTAAGGATGTAGACCTGGAAGGAATCCAGTAAACCAAACCACAGGCCGGTCAGCGAAAAACCGTTAATCGCCCAGGCGCCCAGCCAAACCCCCGCGAACAGGGCAGGAATGACCTGCCGCAGCGTCAGCGCCAGTAAGATAGCAACCAGGGGAGGCAGGATGGATATCCAGCTCCCAGCACCAGGAATTTGGGCATCCTGCGCTAGTGCGGGTGTGGAGAAAAACACGACAATAAACATCAACCAGCAGGTGAACAGGGTCGTTGATGGTCCGGGCCGTCTCTTATTTTTCATATAAAAGTCCTGATTCTTAAATCCCGTAAGCGATTTCCATGTAAGGGCCCCTTGGGGCCGAACTGCACCGGAATCTCCCCCTGCAACAAAACTTCTCTGTAAGAAGCCCCTTGGGGCCGAACTGCTCTGGAATAGTCGCCCGCAAGCGAGCTCTTACAGTATATATTGCAGTCAAGCGGCCAGTTTATCCGCATCGCTTTTGACTCCCAACAATTGTTCCAGCCGCAGGAAATATTCGCGCAACAGGCGAAACTGGTCCGGCGCGTTTCCACAACGCATGAGCTTCTGCCGCGTCTCAAGCGCATCCGGGCGGCCTTTCAGATACCACCCGATGTGTTTTCGTGCGATACGTACACCCCGGTATTCACCATGGGAGTGATGCAATTGGGTAAGGAGCCGTTCCATCACCGCGAGCACTTCGAGCGGTTGCGGTGCGGGCAGGGTTTTTCCCGTATCCAGGTAGTGTCTGATTTCCCGGAAAATCCATGGGTTTCCCTGCGCTGCCCTGCCGATCATCAGGCCATCTGCGCCTGTGTATTCGAGCACTTCGGCCGCTTTTTGCGGTGTATCGATATCGCCATTGGCGAAAACCGGTATCGAAACACGACTGCAGATCTCCCGGATCGTATCGTATTCGGCTTCTCCATTGAAACGGTCGGATCGTGTCCGGCCATGTACAGCGAGTGCTGAAATACCGGATTGTTCCGCCATTTCTGCGATCAGAACACCGTTGCGTTCAAGTGGATTCGGGCCGGTACGGATTTTCAGGCTCACCGGTACTTCGACCGCTGAAACGACAGCATCAAGGATTCTACTGACCTGGTCAGGGCAGGTTAGCAACGCGGAACCCGCCAGCTTGTTGCACACCTTTTTTGACGGACAGCCCATGTTGATGTCAATGATGTGGGCGCCTCGATCTACGTTGTAACGGGCCTCATCAGCCATCCAGTCCGGGTCGCTGCCGGCGATCTGTATGACCACGGGGGCTGCTTCACCTTCAAAATCACCACGCAGACGTGATGTGCCGGTTTCTCTCAAGACCGGGTTGGCGGGGAGCATTTCAGACACGACGTAGCCCGCACCCAGGTCCCGGCACAGGGTACGGAAGAACTTATCCGTTATGCCGACCATCGGCGCCAGCGCCAACGGATTTTCTATGTGGTAGGGGCCAATATGCATTTCAGGAATACCGGTGATTCGTCAGCTCAGTGCTTCGATTATTTTGAAGCCTGCCACCCAGGTGCCGATTGCGGAGCCCAGGTTGGACAGAAAGAATACCAGCAAAATACGCGTGGCCGGGTTGCGAAACCAGCCCTTGAGCGAGGTGATGTCGAATCTCAGGTTTTCCAGGTCAGACACGCGGGGTTTACGGATCCAGGACTCCACCAGGCCGGTAACCATCCCGGCTGCGATCGTCGGATTGAGTGAGGTCAGTGGCGCCGCCACCACTGCGCTGAGTATGGTCAGTGGATGTCCCCGTGCGATCAGGGCGCCCAGTGCGGCCAGTCCGCCGTTGATCGCAACCCAGAAGAAAACCAGTTTCCAGCCCAACTCGGGGCTGCGCGAGAAACCGAGGAAGAAACCGGCCAGCACCAGGATCATGATGGCCCAGGGAATCAAACGCGGCCATTTCGCACGCGGGGGCATGCGGTCCAGGCTTTCTCGCTCACTTTGGGGAGAGGCCGTTCCGTTTTCCAGATGACCCGCCAGGCCTTCCATATGGCCTGCACCGATGACGACCAGCACTTTCCTGCCGCTGGAATCCATGTTTTCTTCCCGCAGGCGGGCCGCCATGTAGCGGTCCCGTTCCGCGATCAGGGCCTCGAACAGTTCAGGGGATTGCTCTGCAAACTCGGTAAAAGTGGACTCGAGTATGTCGCCTTCCTTGAGTTTTTCGATCGCTTCCTCGTCGATTTCTTCTGAACTGACCATGCCCAGTGCAAGCCCGGCCATCAGGTACAAACGCTTGTACCAGGGCACATTGGCATAACTTCTGCGCAGGGTGGTTGCCAGGTCCCGGTCGATGAGTTGCAGAGGCAGATCACGCTCCCTGGCCGCAACAGTCGCCGCTCTCATTTCAGCGCCGGGTTCAATGCCAAACTGATCGGCAATGCGCCGTTGGTAGGCGCTGAGGGCAAGATTGGCCATCACCAGTCCGGCTTTGCCTTGACGGATGATTTTGTACAGGTCGAGGTCGGTCCACTTGCGCTCGGCGGTCAGGGCGTCGTAGCGGGCCTGGCACAGCTCAACGGCAATGGCGTCATAATCGCCGGATTCAGCCATCTCTTTGACCGCTTCCGCGCTGGCTCTGGATACATGCGCCGTGCCAATGATGGTGTACTCCACACCATCACGGTGGACATGCCGTAACGGCTGCTCACTTTCGATGGTGTCGGGAGTGATCTCCGCAGAAGTTTCCTGTGACATAAAACGCGCCTGCAAAATTAAGGGCGCAAGGATACCTTATACAGGCCAGAGAAGGCAGTGCCGCTCGGACGGAAACCGCCAACTGCGTGATTCCGGAATGACGGGAAGCGAGTTTATGATTCAGGAATCGGTCTGGCTTGCCTTGTCCAGTACCGTACCTTTGTGCAGACCTGTGAACAAAACGAGGTCATATTCGAAATAGACGCTCCAGTTGTCGTAATTCCAGCGAGTGATCGGTGGATCACCAACAGCAGCGAGTTTGTCTGCGGGCTCACCGAACCTGGCTTGAACCACGTCTTTGCTCATTCCATTTGTGGGCAGATCCATGCGATCAGACTGGCGCACTTCTTCAATCAACAGTACGTCCGCCTGAGCGATGCCGAGTTGTACAAGGCCTGCTGAGAACACCAGCATCAGCGTCAAAACCATCCGTGTCATGTCACTGTCTCCATTTATGAGTTGAATGGGATCTTAAATATAGCATGTAAAGCGTTGGAAGTATGGGGTTTCAGGTACTTTGACTCAGCAATCTGAGATAAGCCTGGTAGCGCCAGGGAAAGATTGCGCCAGAATCAGCAGCTTCACGAATGGCGCATTGCGGCTCATGGCTGTGGTGACAATCATTAAATTTGCAGCGACCCAGAAAGGGCTCAAATTCGATAAAACCGTTTGCCAGTTCACCAGGTTCCATCTGCCACAGCCCATATTCCCAAACGCCGGGAGAGTCGATCAGCCGGCCACCGGCTGGCATGGTGTACATGATGGTTGTCGTTGTGGTGTGGATGCCTTTCCCGGTAACGCGCGATAGTGCACCGGTCTGGAGCTCGAGGTCCGGTAACAGGCTGTTGACGAGGGATGATTTGCCGACCCCGGACTGGCCAACCAGGATGCTGGTCCTGTTTTCAAGAACGGCTCCAAGTGAACTGATTCCCGGTGCTGTCTTGCAGGAAGTGTGCAGGACTTCGTACCCCAGTTTCCGATAGTCTTCCATGCGTCCCAGGGGAGAAGTGTTATCGTACTCGCTGTCCTGCATCAGCTCTGCCTTGTTGAGGACGATCACGGGCCGGATACCCAGGCTATGAATGGCGACCAGGTAACGCTCGACCAGGTCGCGGCTTGGTGCAGGATGGGGTGCAATGATAATCAATGCCTGGTCAAGGTTGGCTGCAATAGGTTGTTTACGTTGCCTGGCATCGGCACGGACGAATACGTTGTCCCTGGGAAGGATGCGGGTTACCACGGCAGACTGTCCATCCGCTCGCAGGATTTCTACCCGGTCTCCGCAATAAGGTCTGCCGACAGAGCGGCGGTATTTGCAGTTAAGACGTTCGCCATTATCCAGCTCGACCATGCCCTGGCCGCCATAGGAAACCAGGACGAGTGCGGCCTGTGTCAAAATGCAACTCTCGCGGCCCAGATATTTTGTGACAACAAATTCATACCCGCTATTGTACCCGTGACAGGCATAGCGCAAACTTTAAGTGATATGGACAAAATAAAACAACAGCAGGATAAACAACAGAGGCTGATCTGGCTGGACCTGGAAATGACCGGTTTGGACACGGACAAGGATTCCATAATCGAGATCGCCACCATTATCACGGATTCGGACTTGAATGAGTTGGCGGAAGGGCCTGTTTTTGCCATCATGCACCCGGAACCGGTGCTGCAGGCCATGGATAACTGGAATACGGAACACCACCAGGCATCCGGCCTCTGGCAGCGGGTAATCGATAGCAAGGCCAGCATGAGTGAGGCAGAGCAGGGGACATTGACTTTTCTGGCGCAGTGGACAGAATCAAGCAGTTCGCCTTTGTGCGGCAACAGTATTTGCCAGGACCGGCGCTTTATGCACCGCTTGATGCCGGAACTGGAACGCTGGTTCCATTACCGCAATCTGGATGTCAGCAGTCTCAAGGAACTGGCTGCCCGGTGGTCACCGGGTATTCTGAAAGGGCTGGTCAAAGAGAATCGCCATGAGGCCCTGTCCGACATCAGGGAATCCATCGAAGAGTTGCGCTACTATCGCCGGTTCATGGGCGATCTTGGTGGTGGGCCCGATTTGTAAGAGGTCCCTTGGGGCCGAATCGCGCGCAAGCGAACTGCATGCTGTGATATGCTTTTTTGCATGGTTTCCTTCCGCCAGCCCAACGGTCTGCGTAAACGGCCGGAGTTGAAAAGACTGCAAGATGTGCAGGAGGAGATCTATCGCCAGTTGCATTTGCTGATACCGGATCAGGTCGCCTTTCATGATTCCCTTGTCTCGCGTGTACCTGGTTCCCCCATTCTTCGACTTGAGATCCTCGAGCGGCATAAATACACCACGTTTCTCCGTTTAACGTACGAATTCAGGCAAGGGCAGGCCAGCACCTATGCACCGGATGCGCATATCCGCTTCTATCACGATGCGCACGTTGCCGAGGCGACTTCGTTCAATGTCGGCCAGGGCTGTACCCGGACTGCTCACCCCTCGTATCCACCAAAACAATTGCTGCAACAGACATGGCGCCGTAACCGCGCCCTGGACCGCTGGCTGGATTACTTGCTGAAACAGGGCCACAGCGTGGAAACCATGAAGCCGGCGAGGAGTTCCATCAACGAAAAAAGCAGAATTCCCGTATACGCAACAATCAGCTGATTTGCACATTGACACACCGGGTGCAAATCAGTAATATTCGTCGGCTTTCCGGGGCTATAGCTCAGCTGGGAGAGCGCTACAATGGCATTGTAGAGGTCGGCGGTTCGAGACCGCCTAGCTCCACCACCTGTCCCCTTCGTCTAGAGGCCTAGGACACCGCCCTTTCACGGCGGCAACACCGGTTCGAACCCGGTAGGGGACGCCAGTTTTAAAGTATTGATTGTGAAAGAATAAATGCTACTTAAAGGCTGCCTTCGGGTGGCCTTTTTTGTGGCTGAAAATTGCGTTTAAGTAAGTCTTGGGTAAGTTTCGGGTGCTGCTGAGATTGCGTAGTATTATGATGGCTGGTCACTATGGTCTGATGACTGGTCACATCATTTGACAAGACTGTGTCACTATATTTATATGGCTAGCCAGGGAAGGCACCTTGGCTGGCCTTTTTTGTTCCTGGGTTGTTCCACTGATTTTAGGGGAGTTGGCCTTACCCAATGGGCATATGCTAAAGGAGGAATCAGAATTGAATCGACTAACTACCAGTCACAGGGGAGGATTAACACTCATTGAACTGATAATCGCGGTGGCAATCAGTACCATCATTTTGGCCATGGCGGTCCCCGCTTATTCCAATTATTCGATCAGAGCGAAAATCGGCGAATCCTTGTCTGTTGCTTCACCGGCGAAAACTTCAATAATATTTGCTTGCCAGACAGACCCCACCATAAGAAATCTTTCCAATCAGGTGCTCGGCCTTAAGTTCGAGGCTACGAAATACATATCCAATATTGAAATTGGCGGTGACTGTGAAGCGCCGACTATCATGATAAGCACGCAGGCCACCGGTGCTCAGCCTGACCCGGTATTGACCATTACCGGGGAT
>PVMK01120743.1_pt1 | contig 10177 bp, 10 predicted proteins | sample 1853481 | NCBI WGS metagenome assembly PVMK01 (sample SAMN08533507, study PRJNA380276) | Marine sediment metagenome, whole genome shotgun sequencing project.
ATTTTGAAACAACATATCGCCTAGCCGGATAATAGCGGCACATTTTCATATTTGATCCAATCCGAACCACACGCAGCCTGCTGCGTCTCATCTCATAAAAAAACGCAATGAACCTTTGCTGGTTTTTGTCCTCCGGGGAGAGGGCAACCGGCCGATTAATAGCATTCGTTGTCAGTATCATTCATCCTCCAAAAGTATAAAGTTAAAAAATTTGCGTTCAGAGTGACCGGATCTGTTACAGGTGTGTGGTAGGATGTGACCAGTACTGTGATTTTCTCGCCAAAAAGAAACACCCCATTTCAGGGGCGTCGGCCCAGCGATACTATCGTTGGGGGAGCTACATTTTGGTAAACTCTATAAAAACCAGGTTTAAAAGTCAAGTTGTGATTGACAATCCCGAAGGGTTGAATCATCTTGATTTCAACAACACCCGCCCCGCCTCTCCATAGGATGCGCACCTCGGCGGGTTTTTTATATTTGGGTCCAACTATGCACAATCATTAGGAAGATAAACCATATGACTCAAAAATATTATGCACACAGCTTGGATGGGAAACCGCCTTCTGACTGGCATCCGCTTGAAGAACATCTGAGAAATGTTGCAGAAATGGCGCGATTGTTTGCCGATGCTTTTGGTGCCGACGCTTGTGGTTATTTGGCGTGGCTTTAGCATGAATTGGGCAGGGAGATAAATGGATTTTTATGCTGATGGAAACAAGAGTCAGAAGCTGATAAAGCATATTGATGGCGTTAGGAATAATGCATCTTTATTTTCCAAAGCTTTTGGGTGTGAAGCTTGGGGCGCATTATTAGGTGACTGGCATGACTTGGGAAAGTTCATGGAGGCGTTCCAGAGATATATGCTTGAAGATGAACAGCGTATTGAGCATGCCGTTGTGGGAGGGAGGTACGCAACGGATCAATTTGATGACCCTCTGCGTAAATTGGCCTTACAACTTACAATTACTTGTCATCATACCGGATTGCAAAATAGCGAAGCTCTCAGAAAACGATTAGTTAATGCGGCACAATTGGTATGTGATGCTATCAAAAATGCGCCGACTGATTTGTTGGATAGAAAACTTCCTGAGTGGCCTGGGTGGTTGATTCCTCCAGCTGGTACCGCTGAAGAAAAGAAAATAAATGAGTGGAAGAGAAGCTTGGAATTTTGGATACGAATGCTTCATTCCTGCTTGGTTGATGCTGATTGGCATAATAATGAAAAACGAGATTCAGATGCACCGAAAAGACCGGATTTGCTTCGATTGATAAACTTAGAGATCAGCTGGATGAATATATTGATGAAAAAGTTTGTGACGCGAAAAAAAATAATTGGACACAGATCAATGTCCAAAGAAAAAATGTGCTGGATGCCTGTCGAGAATCCGCGATAACCAAAACAGGATATTTTTCATTAACGGTTCCAACAGGTGGCGGGAAAACACTTTCCGGGATGTCCTTTGCTTTAAATCATGCTGTGGAAAATAAAATGAAACGTGTTATTGTTGTGATCCCTTATACAAGCATTATCGAACAAAATGCATCCGTTTACGCGGAGGTTTTTGGGCGCGAAAACATAATTGAGCATCACTCAAATATTGATCCTGAAAAAGATACAGAAAGAAACCGTCTGGCATCAGAAAATTGGGATGCGCCTATCATTGTTACAACAAATGTTCAATTTTTTGAATCGTTGTACGCAAACAAAAATTCCAGACTTCGGAAACTTCATAACATTTCCAGAAGTATCGTTATTTTAGACGAAGTGCAATCACTGCCTCCGGGGTTGTTGTATCCGATATTGGATGCAATACAGGAATTACGAAAACATTACGGTTGTTCAGTCGTTCTTTCGACAGCAACTCAGCCGGCCTTAAAAAAGCGCAAATCATTTATGTGCGGATTGGATGCGGTGAGAGAAATTATTCCGGACGCAATGAAGCTGTCGCGAAATTTAGCTCGTGTGAACATTGAATGGGACATAGATAGCGTAATAGAATATTCAGATATTTCGGAACGTATTCTAAAAGAAAATATGCAACGTGTTTTAGTGGTCACGCATAAACGTAAGGATGCCCGAGCGCTTGCCGGTTTGCTATCAGAGCATACTTATCATCTTTCGGCATCAATGTGTCCTTCTCACCGGAAAGATACTCTTAATAAAGTAAAAGAGGAGTTGTTGAAAAATGAATCCTCGACCGTTCGGTTAGTAAGTACGCAATTAATCGAGGCGGGGGTAGATATTGATTTCCCTTTCGTTTTCAGGGCATTAGCCGGTCTGGATAGTATTTCACAGACGGCAGGGCGTTGTAACCGCGAAGGCAAAAATGTTAATGGAGGTCGTCTAATTGTCTTTCGCGCACCAACAGAACCACCGGCGGGAGTTTTGCGCTTGGGAAAGGGTATTACGGAAAGTTTACTTAATTCAAGTGAATCTGACGGCATTTTGCGGTGCGATGATGGTTCTCTGGATTTAACGTCCCCTGCAATTTATGATACATACTTTCGCCTGTTTTACTCTGGTGTTCAACTGGACGGGGCAGGGGTTCAAAATGCACGTGCAAGTCTGGATTTTCCTGAAGTCGCAAAGCGTTTTCGTATGATTGACAGCGCCACATATCCTGTCGTTGTTCCGTACAAAGACGCATACAGCAAGCTGGATGCCGTCCGTGCTAAATTCAAACCATCGCGGGATGACTTCAGGTCAGTTCAACCTTTTATTGTTCAAATATATTCTCAGGAGTTTCAGACGCTGAATAACGTAGGCGCACTTGGTTCTATACATGAGAAAGTGTTCTTTTATTTAACGCTGCCATATGAACGGCTTTATGATGAACGATTTGGTTTGGTTGTGTCTGAAGAAAATCTTTTTCCTGATTATTCAAAATTCAATGTTTAAGACTATAAGGGGGAACTATGAAAAAAAAGAGAGGCCCGACGTTAAGCCTTCGGGCAAAAGGTCCGCTCGCTATATTTACACGGCCTGAACTTAAAACAGAACGGGTGAGTTATGAGGTTCCAACCCCCTCATCTGTTCGCGGAATATTTGAAGCTATTTGCTGGAAGCCCGCCATTCAATGGCATGTGGAGCGCATCTATGTGTTCAATGAAATATGCTTCACTGCGATAAAGCGGAATGAACTGAATAGTAAAAGTATAATGCCTTCAAAACAGATGATGGACTGCGGCATGAGAGAATTTACACACGGGATATATGGAATAAATGTAGAGCCTGACAGGGCACAACGAAATACGGTGGCTTTACGGAATGTAGACTATCAGTTTGAGGCCTTTTTTACCCTTACTGACAAAGCTGGGGTAGATGATAATATCTATAAATTTATTGATATGTTTGCTCGACGTGTGAAAAATGGGCAGCATTTTTACCAGCCCTACTTCGGTTGCCGGGAGTGTATTGCTGAAATTCATCCTCCCATAGAAAAGCCGGAAGAGCGGTCAATTTCTATATCCAAAGAACTTGGAATTATGCTTTGGGATATTGAGTTCGGGGGTGGGGAGGAACGGCAAAACACGCCCCTTTTTTTTAATGCAAAAATGGAAAATGGGGAAATTAAAATCCCATTATATCCAATTGGCCGTTAGGAGGTGTCATATGATATTGAAAGCGCTTTATGATTTAGCGCAACGGGAAGAGCTTGTTTCTGATCCTGATTTTGAGATCAAGCCGGTTGCCTGGATCATTCGAGTGGGTGATAATGGACGGTTTTTGGGTATTGAACCGTTGAAACAAGCAGAAAAGCTGCCTGAAGGGTCAAAGAAAAAACCAAGAATATTAGGGATGCCAATGTTTGTTCCTTATCAAGGGTCTCGTACTTCCGGCGACCGCGCATTTTTTTTGGTTGATAAGTCTGAATATACATTGGGTCTTGATCCAAAAGGTGAACGCGAAGCTGATAAATTGTATTCTCGATTAAAAATGTTTAATGCTCAAGTCGAGCAGTGTAGGCAGGCTACAAACAATTCTGCGGTGCATGCCATTGCTTTATTTTTGGATTCTCTCCTAAAAAAAACGCAGGAGGTTCCTCTGCCGGATGGTTGTTTGACGAACGATTTGTTCGCCTTTTCTTATTCGTTAGATGATTGCCGAGTTCACGAGTTAGAAGAAATCAAAAAATATTGGAAAGGAGTGTGTTCTAACACCAACAAAGATAAGGGTAATGGAAAGATTTGTTTGATTACAGGACGTAAATCACTTGAAGCTGATAAAATACCATTGTTGAAAAATGTGCCAGGCGGAAGTACCAGTGGGGTTTCTCTTGTCTCATATAATTCATCAGCTTTTGAAAGTTATGGATGGAAGGAGAAAACAAATTCGCCGGTTGCCAATGCTACAGTTTCTTCAGATGGGGCACTTTCATCCATGAATGCTTTAAACCGCCTTTTGCATCCCAATCCACCTGATCCGCATGATCTTAATCAGACTTTATCCAGACAAAATGTACATTTAAGCTCTGATACGGTGGTTTGTTATTGGACACGGGACAAGGGCGGGTTGTCCGATTCTTTTGGTTTGGCCATTGAGGTGGATGAAGAAAAGGTCGAAGCGAAACCTGTGCAGGTTGCACAGATGTATAAAAGTCTTTGGAAAGGCATTCCCTATAAATTGGACAAACCTGATGAATTTTACTCTTTGGTTCTGTCAGGTGGACAGGGCCGGGCAACCGTACGGGATTGGATAGAGTCGAACACACAGCATGTAGTGGATAGTCTGGCACAATATTTTGCAGACTTGAGAATTGAGCGTTGTTGCCCTGCTCCTAAAAATGGGAAACATCCTGAAAGTTTTTCGCTGCCTTTATTGCTTGAATCGCTTGCCGATCCGAAAGACCGCCGAAAAGAAGGTATCCCTTCTGCGATCGGCGTACAGTTCTACCGGGCATCAATTGACAAAAAACTTTTGTTTCCACAGCCGGCATTTAGCCGGGCAATTTTGCGTTATAAAGCTGAATTGGGGAAAGAAAACGACGAAAAAAAGGGCTGGTTCGTAAAGAATTGGAACGATGCCCGAGCGGCAATTATTAAAGCGTATCTAAATCGAAAACATCGGAAAGAATCCAAACAAGAGGAGGTATCAGGAAAAATGAATCCAACCTGTGCAGATAAAGGTTATTTACTCGGACAGCTTATGTCCGTATTGGAAAAACTACAGACAGCGGCCTTAGGGAGTGTAAATGCGAGTATTGTTGATCGTTATTTTGCCGGGGCCTCTGCGTCTCCCAAAAGCGTATTTGGAAGTTTGCTTAGAAACGCACGGCATCACGCCCGCAAGGCTAAAGATGAATCAAAAAACAAAGGTCAAATATATAATTTGGAGCGGTTAATTGACCAAATTTGCAGCCAGTTTGATGTCTCTTTGAAGAAATCAGAAGATCCAACAGCCGTCTATGAGAATGGATTCCCTGCGTATCTTTCCCAAGAGCAACAGGGAATGTTTGTTTTGGGATACCATCAAATGCGCAAATGGCTGTGGATGACACGCGAAGAGCGTGATATCTGGAATAACCAACATTCCGATACCTTCCGTGCATATTTGTGGGGGAAAAAGGAAAATAATTTAGAAAATTCAACCGAAGAAAAAGGAGAAAACCAATGAATGGAGCTATCAAAAATCGTTATGAATTTGTTTATCTGTTTGATGTGAAAAATGGAAATCCCAATGGAGATCCAGATGCAGGAAATGCTCCTCGTCAGGACTATGAAACCGGGAAAGGCTTAGTTACGGATGTTTGCTTGAAACGGAAAATTAGAAACTATGTTGATATCACGAAAAACAACCAGGCTCCTTATGAAATACATGTGAGAGAAGGCGCTTTTCTTTCAGAGCATCATAAACGCGCACATTTGGCGATTGAAAATGAAACGATACAGATGATTATTCCTCAAGATTTGGTAGCCGAGTTTAAAGCATTTGAAGCATATCCGGATGGGATTGTTTTTTCTAATAAGGATAGCAAGCGTCCATGCTTGGTCTTGTCTTTAGCTGGACGTGAAGAAACAGAGAAAAAAGCGAAATCCCTGAAAGAGAAAAGTAAAAAGGCAGATGCCGAAAGCACGAAACTGATATCACCCGCCGCAAAAGCAAAGCTCCGTGAGCTGTTCATTGATTCAAAGGAGAAAAAAGCTGCGCAATGGATGTGCAAAAACTTCTTTGACGTGCGCACGTTTGGGGCAGTTATGTCTACTGGCGATATGCGATGCGGACAGATTAAAGGGCCTGTCCAATTTGGATTTGCGGAAAGCATTGATCCAATTGTGGGGAAAGAAATATCAATGTCGCGGACTGCTGCGGTAAGTGTAGATGACCCTGATCAAAAAGGGTTAGGTGCCCGAAAATCAATTGTTCCTTATGGGTTGTATCGGGTTTACGGATATATTTCTGCACATCTATCAAGTCAGACTAAATTTTCAGAGGCTGATTTGGAAATACTGTGGTCTGCGCTGATGAATATGTTTGATCAAGATCCTGCCGCTGCTCGAACCGGGATGCACGCTCAGAAGTTGCTTATTTTTAAACATGTGGGAACTGGTGGGGAGGAAAAGCAAAAAGAAGAACAAGCAAAATTAGGATGTGCACCGGCGCATAAATTATTTGAAATGGTAAATGTTGAATTAATCAATAAAGACAAGCCTCCACGTTCTTTTGCTGATTATAAAAAGATTGACTTTGCGGATATAAAATCTAAGTCAATAGCGCTGGGCGTTGAAGCAATTGAAATGCTGTAGGCTTGAAGGAAGCTGGCATGTTAAAAATTGGATATGACCAGATGGTGCAGGCGGCTTGTAGCGGTAAACAAAATTACTCTTACGGCGTGAGCAAAGTGTGCATGGCCTCAGGAATTTGTTCATTGCGACTGTATGGATAGGGAGATTTTTATTCTTGATTGAAAGGAGGGGTGATGGAAACAAACATGGCTGTCTTCAGAGCTAAGGAAATCAGGAGGACGATCCATAACAATGAGTGGTGGTTTGCTATTGCTGATGTTGTTGAGGCACTGACGGATAGCACCGATCCTCGCCAATACATAAAAAAAATGCGAAAACGTGATTCGGAATTGAATTCCTATTGGGGTACAATTTGTACCCCCCTTCGTCTAAAAGCCATGGACGGCAAGATGCGTAAAACAAACTGCGCCAACACCGAGGGCATTTTTCGTATTGTTCAGTCCATCCCATCCCCGAAGGCGGAGCCCTTTAAACGGTGGCTGGCAAAGGTCGGTTATGAACGCGTACAGGAGATAGAGGACCCCGAGCTGGCAACCAAAAGAACCCGCGCTCTGTATAAAGCAAAAGGCTATTCTGACGACTGGATTGAGAAGCGAATGCGCGGCATTGCCATCCGGGATGAGCTTACAGACGAGTGGAAAAAGAGGGAGATAAGGCGCGAGAAGGAATATGCGATACTAACTGCCGAGATCGCAAAAGCAGCCTTTGGTGTTACGCCCGGCGAACACAAAAAACTTAAGGGGCTGATTCGGGAAAATCTCAGGGACCATATGACGGACCTTGAATTGATTTTTTCCATGCTTGGAGAGGCGGCCACGACTGAGATAACGCGGGTGGATGATGCAAAGGGTTTTCAGGAAAGCAAGCTATCTGCTCACAAGGGAGGAGAGGTTGCCGGGAAGGCGAGAAAAGACCTGGAACAAAAGACCCGCAAGAAAGTTGTTTCCCCCGAGAATTATCTGGACATTCCTCAGAAAAGACGGAAACAGTTGAATGAAAAGGGGTAAGACGTCATGATGGAAAATCCACAAAACAAACGAAGCGCAAGGCACTCAAAGATCTTCAGGCGCAAGGGGTTATTGAATGTCTTGGCCGTGGCAGAAATGAAAAATGGAACAAAACCGGGAATTAGGTAACTGGTGGCTATATGTATTCCGAAGACGACCTTCTCCCCCTTTCAGCCCTGCAGCACCTGCTGTTTTGCAAGCGGCAGTGCGCGTTGATTCACATCGAGCAGGCGTGGGTGGAGAACCTTTATACTGCCGAAGGCAGAATTATGCATGAGCGGGTTGATGCCGGCGGCCAGGCGGCACGACGTGATGTGAGGGTGGAATATAGTGTACCTTTGCGATCGCTGCGGTTGGGCGTAACCGGGAAGGCGGATGCTGTCGAGTTCCATCGAAAAACGGGTACAGGGGAAACAAAGCGGGCATTGTGGCAGTCGTTTCCAGTGGAATACAAGCGCGGTAAGCCGAAAAAAGGCAACTACGACAAAGTTCAGCTTTGTGCTCAAGCCATGTGTCTTGAGGAAATGCTCGATGCCGAAATTCCGTGCGGCGCTCTTTTTTATGGAAAAACCCGACGCAGGCAGGATGTGGTATTTGATAATGCTTTAAGGCAGGCAACGGAAAATGCGGCCAAAGAATTGCACGTGCCTTTTGAGTCGGGCCTCACACCAAAACCGGTTTACGAAAAGAAGTGCGACAGCTGTTCGTTTGTGAACTTGTGTCTTCCCAAAACAATAGGAAGCAAACGGTCGGCAAACAGCTATCTAAAAGAGATAATACAAAAATCATGAAAAAACATCTAAATACTCTTTTTGTAACAACCCAGGGGGCCTATCTTGCAAAAGAAGGCGAGTCGGTTATCGTAAGGGTGGAAAAAGAAACCCGCCTGCGCATCCCTGTTCATACGTTAGGAGGAATTGTCTGTTTTGGCAATGTTGGTTGCAGCCCGTTTTTGATGGGCTATTGCGCTGAGCGTGATGTTGCAATCAGCTTTTTGTCTGAGTATGGGCGCTTTCTTGCAAAGGTGCAGGGGCCGGTATCAGGAAATGTTCTATTACGCAGGGAACAATTCCGCTGGGCTGACAATATGGATAAATCTGCTGATATTGCCAAAGCTGTGTTAACGGGAAAACTTGCCAACTGTCGTACGGTGCTTCGGCGGGCACTTAGGGATCATTCTGAAAAATTGGATGCAGACAAAGTCCGACTGGCATCCCGGCTGCTTCAAGGCTCCCTGAAGCGTTTACAATCGGAATCGTCTCTGAATGTACTGCGGGGAATTGAAGGTGACGCGGCACATACCTATTATAACGTCTTCGACAACCTTATTACCGCACAGAAAAAAGACTTTGTTTTTAAAGGAAGAAACCGTCGCCCTCCCTTAGATAATGTTAATTGTCTGCTGTCTTTTATTTATACGCTGCTTATGCATGATGTCCGTTCAGCCCTTGAATCGGTCGGACTTGATTCTGCTGTAGGTTTTCTTCACAGAGACCGCCCTGGCCGTCCAGGACTGGCCCTTGATTTGATGGAAGAATTCCGCCCTTTTATTGCAGATCGTTTGACCCTTTCATTAATAAATCTTTCCCAGGTTGCAAATAAAGGATTCAATAAATCGGAATCCGGGGCTTTGTTAATGAATGACGAGACAAGAAAGACTGTTTTAGTTGCCTACCAGAAGCGGAAACAGGACGAGATAATGCATCCTTTTCTTGAAGAGAAAGTTTCAATCGGATTGTTGTTTCATTTACAGGCATTGCTGTTAGCCCGTTATTTTCGCGGTGATCTTGATGGTTATCCACCCTTTGTCTGGAAATAGGTGAATTTATGCTTGTACTTGTAAGTTACGATGTTTCGATTGATAAGGGAGGTCAACGCCGGTTGAGGCGTGTGGCAAAAGCCTGTAAGGATTACGGTCAAAGGGTACAGTACTCTGTCTTTGAATGCATTGTAGATCCTGCACAATGGGCTGTTCTCCGCCAAAGGTTGATGGACGAAATTGATCCGGAATTAGATAGTTTAAGATTTTATTTCCTGGGCTCAAACTGGAAGCGGCGGGTAGAGCATATTGGTGCTAAAGAAACAATTGATCAGGAGGGACCATTGATTGTTTAAGAATCATCTGCGAACCATAAGCACACAAATCACTCGAAAGGCTTTATTGCTTACAGGGTTGTACAATAAGACGTATAAATCACAAACCAGGTTCGCACAATATATATTTTATTGTAAATTAAGGAGGTTATATTCAATGTTCTTTGGCAATTTAGCGCATAACAACACAAATTTAAAGATGTTCGCAACGAGATGTAAAAATTTATTTAAATATTAACAAGTTACAAGATGACAGTCGCTCCCCATGCGGGAGCGTGGATTGAAACACCTGCCATTGTGGGTAGTCCCAACGCTCGGTAGTCGCTCCCCAT
>PVMK01183694.1_pt1 | contig 10177 bp, 12 predicted proteins | sample 1853481 | NCBI WGS metagenome assembly PVMK01 (sample SAMN08533507, study PRJNA380276) | Marine sediment metagenome, whole genome shotgun sequencing project.
CCGACGGAGAACATCTGGCGACCCGGGTGGAAAAGAACGGCAAATATACCATCGCATTAAACGACCGGTTGTGGTCGCGGCAATGCGAAGCGGCCTGGGATCCGATATTCAGCCCCGAAGGGGATAAAATTTTATTGCGCACCGTTGAAGATGGCATGTACTATCGGCGGGTTTTGCCGGTGGCGGAGCTGATCGGATAGGAGGGCTAACATCATAAGCGCTAATTATACGCCGGGGGACTATGGAAGGTTTACTAAAAAAAAAGATGAACATCGAACATCGAACGTCCAACATCGAATGTTGAATGGGAAAAGATGAAGAATCAGAAATAGTCATTCAAGGTTTGACATCGGGTATTTGAAAACAAATAGAATTAATTTGCGGAGCGGAGCGACATCCTTATTCGATGTTCAACGTTGGACGTTCGATGTTCGACGTTCATCTTTCAAAACAACCCTGAACGGCATAAGTGTAACCCGTGAATGTTTACAAAACAACTGAGCGCTTGTGGGCTTAAAATGTTGCCTTAAGCATTTGAAGAGATTACAAATAAACTTATAGGCGCTAATGTATTTTCATTGCGATCATATTTGGTTTCTGTTTGTCCTGGTTAAAAGTTAAAATTAGGGAGGAACAATGCACAGCCTGTATAACCTTGTGAGCGGTCCTCTGGCATGGGTGGCGTTTATCATTTTTATTGTTGGAAGTCTTTACCGGTTGATTCATTTGATTGTGCTGGTGCATAAAAAAGAGAGGTTTATCTACACCTATATGAACTGGAAGTATAGTTTGCGCTCCATTTTGCACTGGCTCATACCCTTTGCCACGACGAACTGGCGAAGACATCCGGTGTTGACCATCGTAACCTTTGCTTTTCATATCTGCCTGTTTATGACCCCCCTCTTTCTTCTCGCCCATGTGATTTTGTGGGATGAAGCATTTAACGTGAGCTGGTGGTCTCTACCCGATGGTGCGGCAATTTTTATGACATTGATCGTCATCGGCGATCGTCATCGGCGGCTGTGTTTTTTTTCTGGTTCGCCGGCTCAAATCCCCTGAGGTGCAGTATGTCACTTCGGTTTCCGATTATGTCATCCTGGCAATTGTGGCAGCTCCCTTTATCACCGGTTTTCTGGCCTATTACCAGTGGTTCGGCTATCAGATTTTTACGATCCTGCACATCCTTGCCGGTGAAATCATGCTGATTGCCATCCCCTTTACACGCTTGAGCCACATGCTGTTTTCGCCGCTGACCCGGGCTTATATGGGCTCGGAATTCGGCGGGGTCAGACATGCCAGAGACTGGTAGCGTAAAATAAAATGAATATTGAAGAATGAAGATTGAATATTTAAGGTCCGCCTGCGGCGAATCGGTTTTAAAAAAATGACCATAATAAGGACGGAACAAAGCGACATCAATTTTAACGTGCCTCTTATAAAAAACGGTGTCAATTGAATTATATTATAAATTGTCGATAGTTCGTTAATCAATTCCGGATCGTCCGCGTTAGGAGAATTAAAGAATGGCTGAAGCGGCAAAAAAAGAAGAAAAAAAAGCAATTGACGAAGGTCTGGAGCGGGGAGCGGAAAAGCTTACCGAAGAACGTATTAAAAAAGTGATCGACCGGGTTATAAAAGAGGAGACCGGTGCGCGCCTGAAAGTATATGTAGAGACTTGCATTCACTGTGGTCTTTGCTCGGAGGCGTGTCATTATTATCTTTCCCACGACAATGATCCGCGCTGGTCACCGGTGGGCAAGGTCAAGCAGACCTTGTGGGAAATGCTGAAAAAAAAGGCAGGGTCAGTCCGGAGTTTATCAAAAGAGCCTCTGAGATCGCTTCCACGGAGTGCAATGTCTGCAAGCGTTGCGCCATGTACTGTCCCTTTGGAATCGACATTGCCTACCTGATGCTGGTGGTGCGCCGGATCTGTCATTTGCTGGGCGTAACCCCCCTTTATATTCAGGACACCGCCCACAGCCATGCCACAACCATGAATCAGATGTGGGTCAAAGATGATGAGTGGATCGACACCCTGCAATGGCAGGAAGAAGAGGCCCAGGCCGAAATTCCAACCTGAGGATTCCCTCGAAAAAGAAGGGGCCGATATCATGTATTCGGTTATCGGACCGGAACCCAAGTTTCAGGCCCAGTTACTGTACCAAGCGGCCGTGATTATGGATGTGGCCGGTGTCAACTGGACCATGCCGGCCACCCCGGGCTGGGACAACAGCGACATGGCCATGTACACCGGCGACAATGAGATTATGGGGCGCATCAAGCGGGAGCATTTTGAAACCGCTGCAAGGTTGAAGGTGAAGCGGATCGTGATGGGCGAATGCGGTCATGCGTTTCGTTCGGTGTACGACATGGGCAACCGCTGGCTGGGTTGGCGAATGCCGCCCATACCGATTGTGCATGCGATTCAGTTTTATTATGAATTGTTAAAGGAAGGAAAAATAAAAATTACCAAGAAATATCCAACCCCGGTGACCCTGCACGATCCGTGCAATGTGATGCGAGGCGGGGGCTTGATGGAAATGTCACGCTATGTGATCAACGCTATCTGTGAAGAGCTGATTGAGATGCACCCCAACCGTGAGCACAATTACTGCTGCTGTGCCGGCGGCGGTGTTATCAACTGTGGGCCGCCCTATAAAATGGTGCGCATGGAGGGCAATCGGGTTAAGGCCGAGCAGTTATTTGCCGCCAAGGCGCGCGGTGCGAAAATTCTCATCGCCCCGTGTCACAACTGCCACAGCGGGCTGGAAGATATCAATCTCCATTACAGTCTTGGTTTGGAAGTTAAATTTATTAGTGACATACTGTATGAAGTTATGGAAAAACCGGTTTAAACGGGGATCCGAAAATACTAATGAGTTTATTATTGTTTTGACATGGATTCACCGCCCGCTTCGCTCGAGTCGCAGAGATCGCAGAGGGACTTTTCTTTTAACTTTCTGCTGAGCCCCGCTAAAAAGCAGCGGGATGCGAGCAAGGGCAGAAAGTTAAAAACACACACCCTTCGGGAAATAGTATCGCGTGCAATTTTCGCCCTGTCATATATATGTAATTTTTTGTGTTTGAGGCGGATTGTCCTTTATGTTTGCCGTCCTTCCTGTCCGCCAGTGTTTTTGGAGGATCAACGGCAAACATAAAATAAATATTCTCTGCGCACTTTGCGGCTCTGCGGTGAATAAAATATTAAATCTCAACAGAAAATGTCTAAATAATTATTGCCGCATTAGTAACTAATTTCCATATTCCCAAAAGGAGATAACAGGATGAAAAAGAGGGCATTTTTCATTTGCGCATCCGTGATGGTCACCCTGATGATTTTTGTATCGGCTTACTCTCAGGAAGATATGGTGATTATCAACTCTGACGGCTTTGACCGTCCCCAGCGGCCACCGACGGTCTTTCGCCATGATGAACACAATGAAGCGGCTGAAATTGAAGAGTGCAATGAATGTCATCATGTTTACGATGATGACGGCAATCTGGTGGAAGATGAGTCGTCTGAAGACCAGCTATGCTCGGATTGTCATGAATTAAAGGCATCCGGCCGGCAGCTTGCCCTGATGAAAGCTTTTCACACCAATTGTAAAGGATGCCACCAGGAGAAAAAGGACGGACCGATCATGTGCGGGCAGTGTCATGTTCGTGGATCAAGAGCCGAAGAATGACTTTTGCTGACGAGCCCATCACAGGTTGAAATTAGGGATGTTCTGGGAATAAAATCCGAATTTGCGAATGATCAAAATGCTAAACTAAAAATGACATTAATTTTTTCAATTCATCCACCAGTAAGTCGACATTGTTTGTGTATTTCGTATTTCGTATTTCGGATTTAGTAGCATCCAAGGCTGCATCTGAAATCAGTGTTCTGAAACAACTTACATATTAGATAATAGTTGAAAGAAGAATTGTGAGGTCTGTCATGCCAAAAAAAATCTTAATCATTGAGGACGACCCTGTGATCGTCAAATACCTGCAGGCGGTTTTCAGCGACAATGGATACGCAACGTGTACGGCCGGCAGCACCGCGGAAGGACTGGATGTCGTCCGTAAGGAGAAACCCGATCTGATTACCCTGGATCTGCAATTGCCCGGCGAATGGGGCCCCCGATTTTACCGCAAACTGAGAAAAGACAAAGAGTTAAAAGACACACCGGTTATTGTGGTCAGTGGAATCGACGGCGATCATGCTGTTAAAGATGCTGTGGCGTTTGTAAAAAAGCCGTTTGATCCGGAAAAACTGGTCGGGATCGTTAAGAACACCATCGGATAGAGGATCGCCGCTGCAATGGTTGACCGCGCCATCAGCCCAGTGGCTTGAAATTCCCCAAGGAGTTCCGCGTTTTCGCTATCTTCAAATGATTGAATATTGTCGAATGAAGATTGAATATTTAAGGTCCGCCTTCGGCGAATCAATTATAAAAAAACCATCGACGAACCTCTCGTTGCAAGTCGCGGGGTATCATATAGTGCAAAAGAAATTTTACTGCAGATAGCTTCGCGAAACTATAAATATTCAATCGTCAATTCCGGTTTTATCCGCCTAATTATTTTACTGCATTGTTGATTTTTAAATCACTCCTGTGTATCCTTTCTATTTCCGGTAACTATCGCCTATAGAACTTATTGGCTTGTGGGAGCGGCTTTCCAGCCGCGAATCGGTTGCATTGCAGCCTGTTGATTTCCAGTTGTCGGGATCTGCGGGAAATTTTAATTTTATGGATTCAGTCTTCAAAAAACCGAAAGTAATTATCATCTGCGGCTCCACTGGTATCGGCAAAACGGCAGTCGCCATTGAACTCGCCGGAAAGTTCGGTGGTGAGATCATCAGCGCGGATTCCATGCAGATATATCGGTATATGGATATCGGGACAGCCAAACCCACCCTGGAAGAACTGGCTCAAATTGCGCATCATATGATCGATATTGTGGACCCGGATGAAGACTATAATGCGGTTCAGTTTTCAAAACAGGCCAGGGATCGGATTGCAGAAATTGTCAACCGCGGCCTGATACCTTTTATTGTCGGGGGCACCGGGCTTTATATCAAAGCGCTGCTTTACGGTCTTTTTCAATCCAAACCAGTCGATCCCCAAATCAGAAACCGCTTGAAGCAGGAAGCCGAAGAAAACGGCAGCGGTTTTTTATTCGAGCGCCTGAAAAAGATTGATCCGGATACCGCCGACCGATTACATCCCAATGATTCCTATCGTATCATAAGAGCACTGGAAACCATTGAATCCACTGGAAAGTCGATTTCAGACCACCATCAGGAACACGGGTTTCCGGATGACCCGTTTACCGTGTTAAAGATATGTCTTCAGATGGATCGGCAACAATTATATGATCGAATAGACAAACGCGTCGACATGATGATCGAGGCGGGTTTCGTTGATGAGGTAAAAAAACTATTGGAAATGGGCTATGCTGCAGACTTAAAATCCATGCAGTCCATCGGCTATCGCCATGTGGTTGAATTTCTCGAAGAAAAATTATCGTGGGATGAGTGCGTTCGAACGCTCAAACGCGATACCAGACGATTTGCCAAGCGCCAGTTCACCTGGTTTGGTGCTGATCGGCAAAATTATTGGTATGAGCCGGATCAGTTGAATGAAATAGTCAGGTTGGTGGAAGGGTTCTTGGAATGATTAATTAGAGTCTTAAAAGTAAAGTTTTTTAGATCCGGCTACAAATTCAATCCGGCTGGATTTACTGAATAGGCAGAAAGATATTTAAATGATATCCTTAAAAACGTAGAGTGGTGATAGATAGCAGCAAAAGTTCGTTCGGGGCAACCGGAGCGGAGTATGGACAGTCATTTTAAATTACGTCTTTGTAGTGGTAAGTTTGAGTCAATTAATTCAATTTTTCAACTTCCAGCTTCATAGCGCGATCCGCCGCTTCAAAACGCTCCAGAAATATCTTTCTTAGGACCTCTGGGTCAATATATTCACGAAATACTTCGATAAATTCTTTCGCTATCCTTTGTCCCTCTCTAGCTGCTAATTTTAATGCAATATGTGCATCTTGTGCACGTTTAGAATTACCGGCAGCGATAGCGGAATGAAGCTCGGTAAATGCGTCGAGTTTTGCTTTGTAATTCGCAACAAAAGGGGAATAAAGTTTCCGGAATATTTCGTTTTCGAACAAAATGAGAGATGCATTCATCTTGAGATAGAGGACCCGAAGTTTTGAAAGATGGAAATTAGTGCTTTCAATCCATGCTTCTGCCGAAACTGAAGGATTCAAATAGTCTATGACTATTGGAGCAGTGGACTGATTCCATGCGCCGGAGTATTCGAGGAGATCGACCATCACCTGCATATCGTGTTTGGAAGGTTCCTTTTGAATTCCCTCACCAGCAACAACAACAACACTTTTATCAATTTTTTTCCAAATCAACTTTTCTCCTGTAAATGGGTCAAAGATGAATGACGGTGGGTATTTTTTTTGGGTACGTTGGTTGTATTTAATGCTTTTTATTTCAGAATCAAAGTAAATCGATTTGATTTTGGGCTTAAAAAATTTTTTTATATCTAAAGGAATTTTTCTTATTCTTATTTTATCAGAAATCGGTATATAATCAGTTAGCTCAATTGTAGTTCGTTTCATTTTATTGGTTAACTCATCAAAATATTCAATCTTAAATTTATCTGAGATCGGTCGTGCTAATTCTACAACAACATTGTTACCGTTTTTTAAAACTATGTTGAATTTACCATATAATAAGCCTTCATTTGAACCTTTTCTTCCGTATGCATATACATTAATAATGTTTAATTTGGATATCATAAGTTTCAATTTGACGTTTTATATTTTTAAATTCGACTGTAATCAAACCACCAATTCTATTATCAATACAGTCTTCATAACAGTAAATATTATTAAACCCTAAACTCTCACCATTAGAAAAAGTAATTACTCCGGAGCAAGAACATAGAGTTGTAGGTTGATCAGCCAAAGCTGCTGATGTTAACAAAAGAACGGAAAGCATAATAAATTTAATTAAAGATGTTTTTCTCATTTTTGATTGAGATTCTTTTAAATTTAGTGGTTTTGATTCAGATTTTTTCTTAATTCTGTAACTCTACAAGTCTCTTCTTTTGTTATAAATATAATTTGAAAATTTACAAAAATCCTTCCACTCACTGAAACCATCGCCGCCGCCCCTCCCGATAAAACCCACTGGGAAACCGACCCATTTCACCGTCAACAAGATTTTCATCTATAACAAACTTTAATTTCCTTCATCGATACACCTTTAGGATGTTTAATATTTCCAGAAACTCAATCCAGCATCTTGATTTTTTCTCTTATTATTCAAGGATTGATTAGGGATAAAAAGTATAGAGTTAATTGTATGAAAGTTCCTGCGATTATCAGAATCCATGACCAAATCCAAACCTGACAACCATTCAAGCCGATAAATTTCTCGCCTTTGATTCTTAAATCTTTAATAGAAGTAGAAAATGGAAATTTGGTGGCGAATATTATCATTCCGATTGAACCGAGAATAATAAACACATAAGAAAAACTCATTATAATTTTAAAAAGTAAGCAATGACTCAAAGTAAATATCTCTTAGCAATAAATTTAAAGATACCTTGCCATCTCCTGCATATATCGTTTATAGCAAAAAAGTGATATATGCAAATTATACCTAAAATGTGCCTTAATTATACTCCCAAGCAGCTGGAGTTTATTTGGTTGATTGAGTTAATTAAGTTGAATCGGATTTGATCTTCCCACCTTCTCGCCTTCCCAGTTTCCCAGCTTCCAAGCCTTCAAGCGTTCCAGCCTTTTTCTCTCTGCTTTCCGCCTTTCACATCCCCCATTCCCCATTCCGACTTCGATATCGCCTCCCAGCCAACTCTCCTTCTCAACTTCCCATCTTCTCATCTTCTACCCAATATTTCCTGTCGTCTGCCTTCCGCCTTCCCCATTCCGACTTTGACATTGTCTCCCCATTTTCCAACCTTCTCACCTTCTCACCATCTACCCTATGTCCCCTGTACTCTGGTTTTGTTCGTTTAGATGGTTAAGATCGTTTAAATGGTTTGGATGGTGAAGGCCTTCTTTGTCTTTAACCCTGAACCTGTGAACTTACATTGTTTCTATCTTTTTTTTTCAGCGCTCTGCCTATGCTCTTATCACTATACTTCCAGATTCCCCATTCCGACTTCGATATTGTTTCCCGGCTCTCTCACCTTCCCATCTTCACACCTTCTGCCCTCTGTCGTCTGCTTTCCGCCTTCCGCATTCCCCATTCCGACTTCGGCATTGTCTCACGACCCTCTCACCTTCACACCTTCTCACCTTCTATCCTATCTCCTGCCCTCTGGCCTCGGTCTTCTGAAATCTGTCCTCTGACATCCGACCTCTGTTATCTGATTACTACACCGGTATCGGCGCAATTACCTGGGATGAGACGAACATCCAGGTGACCAGCGCTGCGTTGAGCGTTGCCCCCAGGTAAATTTTTCCCGTCAGTTGAAAGAACCAGGTAGAAATCGGGGTTACCATGATCAGCACACCGATGATGTGAAAGAGGTTATGGGTGTAGGCAATCAACATCCCGCCGGGGCCGACAAAAGGAATGGCACCGATGGTGAACAGAGGCACGTACTGGAGCAGGAGCAATAAGATCAGCGGTATGATCAAGACCAGTATATTGAATGTCGACCAGGAGACAAACGTCTTCAACCAGGTTGTTTTTTGAGGTCGGCGCAATTGACCGTGTAAAAAAATCCCCATCAATATGAAACCCATCAGGAGAAACGGGAAGTAGGTGAACCAGAGCCTCGCTCGGTGGGCCGTCAGATCGCTGGCAAAAGGAAAGATAAAGCGAAAGTCTACCAGGAAAATACTTTCCAGCGTATGTTCGATTAAGTAGGCGAAGATAAACAGGATGGCCGCCAGCAACACGGTTTTGGCAATTTTTATACCGTCAAGGGCGAACCGATCTTCGCGATAGGAAAGCCCAAGGTCATACAGGGTCAGGTCGTTATCGCGGTTTTGCTTCTTGAACCAACTCCTGAAGAAGATAAAACCGATGATGTTAATCCACAGAAACCACCAGACAATGCCATTGGTCATCATCAGGGGAAATGCTTTGTCGATGCGAACCAGGTATATGTGCACCCCGAAAAGGACAAAAATGATGGGAAAGTAGAGCCACATGAGCACGCCGTTTAAGACAACCGCCTTGATATACAACCTGCCGGTACAGGCATAATTGCCGGATACCGGAGATTGCAGCGAACCGAAAAATGAAGTTCTCAGCAGCATCAACCCCAGGGGCCCAAGGGAGGCAAAGCAGGCCACCATGGCAACCAGCGTGGACCACTCTTTAATCTGCCAGATCTGCTGATTTGACGGGATCCAATATTTTTCTGCAGGTTTCAGGGCGCGCTTCATCCACTCCAGGGCCTGGGATACGGCAGCGCTGCTGTGGGACTGGCGCAGGTGGGTGATTTTCGGCATATAAACCCGTCTGGCGGTGCCGTTTTCAAAATCGCCGTAGGTTTCGCCGAGCTTCGGATTTTTCACCGGAAACACCTTGCGCGTTCGAGGGGTTTGCATCCATTCATTCTCGAAATCCCGGGTTGCAGTCATGCGTTTGCGGAACTCATCGTACTTTCCGAAAATCATGAGCATGTTTTGCGGCATATTCGTCGAGGCATCATTTCTGTATGCAAAACCGGAGATAACGAGGGCTTTGACGGCGGTGTCCTGCAACGCCATGGTGTAAACCAGTTCCGCGCCGAGGCTGTGACCCATCAGCCAATCCGATCGGCATCCACATATGGAATCGACAACAAATATTTCAAGGACCTTTTGCCGCCGTATGAAGGATCAAAATCGGGATCATCCGGCTCCCCGGGGTTTCCGGAATTGCCCCGGCCGATGGCATCGATCTCAAGGACCACCATCCCCCGTCTTGCCAGCTCGATGCAGTAGGCGTCACCGGTTTCGCGATTGTTCTGGTAGCCGTGGATGTAAATAATGCCCGGTGCCGGATGGGGGCTGGTAGCGTTTAGCGGTTTGAGAAGTTTGGCCCGAATCAAAATACCGTTGAAATTGGTATAGGTCACATTGGAGACAAACACCCTTCCGAAACTTTTCTGAGATAGTGATGCTAAAAGCACCGCGCACATCA
>PVMK01124111.1_pt1 | contig 10172 bp, 8 predicted proteins | sample 1853481 | NCBI WGS metagenome assembly PVMK01 (sample SAMN08533507, study PRJNA380276) | Marine sediment metagenome, whole genome shotgun sequencing project.
GAGCGCACCGCTTTTGACCTGACCATCCAGGGGACCAGCGGTCTTATGGGGGTTACAGGTTTTCCCGATGGCCCGCCCACCCGCTGCGGGGCCTGGATTGGAGATATGATACCTGCCATGTACGGCCTTTCCGGTATCCTGGCCGCTCTTTATTCCCGTGAGAAGACGGGAAAAGGAGAAAGGATTGACATCTCCATGCAGGATGCCTGTTTCTCCATGATCATGGATGAAGCCCTGGACCTCCATCTCGAACGGGGAATTCCAATGAGGACCGGAAACCGGAATCCAAGATTGGCCCCTTGGAATGCGTATCAGGCAAAGGATGGATATGTCATCATCTGCGTGGCCACCAATGATCAATGGGAGGCCTTTACAACGGCGCTTGGAAGAGAAGATCTGAAGGAGGACCCTCGGTTCAAGACACAGGAAGGCCGTTCCAAGAATTCGGATGAGGTGGAAGGGATTGTGATCCAATGGCTGCGAGATTTGACCGTGGAAGAAGCCCTTAAACGGTTGAGAGAAAGAGGGTGGCCTGTGATTCAGTGCCTGAGATCAGCCAGGTGTTGGAAGACCCCCAGCTCAAACACAGGGGGATGATCCAGGAACTGCGGCATCCAAAAAGTGGCCCAACCGGGATAAAGACAGCGGGATTTCCCATACACTTTACCGAGCGCCAAGGTGGATTACCCGAACCGGCTCCATACCCCGGCGGTCATAACAAAGAGGTATACGGTGAGCTTCTGGGTATGTCGGAGGAAGAGATGTTGAAACTCACAGAAGATGGGATTATTTGACGGGAGGTGGTAGATCAAGGCACAAACGGCAGAGGAGAATGGCTCCAACATTCAAATTATTAACCGAAAATAATCGGTAAGGAGGAGTTACTCATGTTAAGAAAGAAGTTGTGTGTTTTGTCTCTGACGGCCATCTTGATTTTTATGGTCGGTATGATGGTTGCCCACACCGACGCGGTGGCTGAAAAACCGATCCTGATCAAGTTTAACTACCCCGGACCCAAATCACCCCCCAGCCTGCACCCTCTCAGCCAGGCTATCGGGTATTTGGGCAAGAAGTTGGAAGAAAACTCAAAGGGACGGTTTAAGGTTCAGATCTACTGGGCGGCCTCGCTTTATAAAGACGACCCCACCCAGTATGCAGCGCTTCGGTCCAACGTTATTCAGATGGCTGAAGTTAGCGGGGGACGTTTGGGAGGAGAGATTCCGGAGACCTTTCTGATGGAGTTTCCCTTTATGTTTAGCAATATGAATCACGTCTACCGATTTCTGGATGGGCCGGGGAAAAAGCTCTTTGATCCCCTTTACCTCAAAAATGGTTATAAGCTTATGGGGTTTTGGCCTTATGGTTTCCAGAATTTTGTCAGCAGCAAAGGATTCCTGGCCAAGCCGGCGGATTTTGAGGGAGTTAAACTGAGGATCAGACCTTCAAAGATCGTGGCCGCTCAGATGGAAGCCCTTGGTGCCAGCGCCCAGGCCATCCCTTATATGGAAACCTACAATGCACTTCAACTAAAGACCGTAGATGGAGCCGAGTGCCCCCCTTGCCGTTATCCAGGCAGTCAAATGGCACGAAACCGGTGACTTTATCACCATTTCCAGACACAGCCTGCTTTTTGCGGCTATTCTCGTCAATCCAAAATTTTACAATAGTCTGCCCGCGGACCTAAAGAAGATTTTTGATGACACCTTTGCCGAGGCGACCCAGTTTGAGCACAAGACCCAGGAAGATATCGAATACAAGATGCCCTGGATCATGATGTCTGAGAGACCGGTCCTCCAGTTCAAATGGTTGACCGAAAAAGAGAGGGGAGTCCTCAAGGAAAAAACCAAACCGGTCCAGGCGAAGTTTGGGAAAAAGATACCAAAGAAATTTTTTGAGGCTATAGAAATAACAAGAACCAAGTAAAGAGAGTCGTTATACCTCTATAGGAGCAATTTTATTTTTCAACTCTTAAGATCTGGAGAGGCCCCTCCGAGGCCCGGTCCATTATTCGCGGGAACTTATTTCACGCCCGGATCCCGAAAGGGATGAATGGTGGTTCAAGGGGTCCGGAGGGCTTTTCCAAACAAGGCTGGATCGACCCATGCGGATCAACCAAATAATCTATGTCTTTGAAAAATGGCTCGCCATCACACTCATGGCCTTTGCGGTTACCTTGAGTTTTGTCCAGGTGGTCCTGAGATATTTTTTTAATACCGGGTTTACATGGGTGCCCGAAATTGTCGTCTTCACCTTTATCACCTTGACATTGGTGGGGGCCAGCACAGGAGTCAGAAACGGGGTTCATATCGGCGTAGATGTAATTGTAAAGCTTTTTCCCAAGGGCTTTCAAAGGTTTTCAGGTGTGTTTGCAAATTCTTGCGGGGCGGGTCTGTATCTCTTTATGTCCTACCTGACCTGTAAATTTGTCCTGTACTTTAGGGAAATGGGCCAAGTCTCAATCATTACGGAAATTCCCATGTGGATGATGATCAGCTACATGCCTGTGGCCTTTCTTTTAATGGCCTTTCACCATATGGAATTTCTGTGGGAGGCATTTTTTAAAGACAAGAAGAAAGATTCGGTGACCTTCAAAAGAGAACATATATAGTGCCTGAACAAAAACCCCATTCAGGCACGATTTTGGATTGGGGATTGCAGATTGCGGATTCAAAAAAGAAAGCAGTCTCAGCAAGTTGAAATCCCCTTGAGTAAAATTGAAAAACCCTATTTCGAGGTTTTCGTTCAGAGACTATATAGGATTCAAGCTGTATTGAAGCAGTGCAGATGAGAAACGTGGAATTGACCTGAACCCGTGCCAGCTTTCTTATGGGTGATGAAAAAAAAGGATCAATTGAGGTAACCTAGATAGTGGAAAACCCTGTCATTTTAATTGTCTCTCTCATGGCAATCCTTTTTGCCCTCATGTTTATGGGCGTGCCCATTGCCATCGCCCTGGGTATCTCCACCACGATTAATCTGATAATTTTCACCGATATGGATCTGCTGTTCATCGGTCAAAACATCTATGCCGCCCTTGACAGCTACCCCCTTCTGGCCGTCCCCTTCTTTATCTTGGCCAGTAATATTATGGTGGACGCGGGTATTGCCAGGAGGCTACTGGTTTTTTCTGGGGCCCTTACTGCCGGCATTACAGGGGGACTGGGAATGGCTGGTGTTCTGGCCTGCGCGATCTTTGCAGCAATCTCCGGTTCAAGCGTAGCAACTGTAGTCTCCATAGGAACTATCGTCATCCCTGGAATGGTCAAGGAAGGCTACGACAAGAAATTTGCCACTGCCCTGATTTCATGCTCCGGGTCACTGGGGATATTGATCCCTCCAAGCGTTTTGATGATTATCTTTGGTGTTCTCGCCAACGTTTCCATCGGAAAGCTATTCGCCGCAGGGATGGTCCCCGGTGTAATGTTGACTATCTTTCTCATGGTTTACGTCCATATCATTGCCAAGAAACGGAATTATCCCAAATCTCCTTATCTGCAACCCAGGGAGAGAATAAGAAAAAGCGCCAAAAATGGGTCGGCCCTGCTCGTTCCTTTCCTGGTGCTGGGTGGCATTTACGGGGGCGTTGTTACACCCACCGAGGCGGCGGTTCTAGCCACTTTTACAGGCCTTTTTATGGGGTTTTTTGTATACAGAGAGTTAAAGATCAAACATCTGTCGGGGATTTTTTTGAGATCGGTGGAGATGTCGTCAATGATTCTGATCATACTGGCATTTGCCTATTCCTTTGCATTTCTGCTATCCTTTTTTAGGGTCCCCGACCTCCTGACCCAGATAATGTTTGATGCGGGTATCAACGCCTGGATGTTTCTTCTCTTAATCAACATCATTTTGTTTTTTGCAGGGGATTTCATGGACCCGGCTTCCATCATGTTGATTTTTACCCCGCTTATTGTTTCTCTGGGTTCGGCCTTGGAGATCAACCTGATTCATCTCGGCATCGTCGTCACCATGAACCTGGAGATTGGATTGATTACACCACCTGTGGGATTTAACCTTTATGTGGGCAGTTCCCTTTCCCAGTTATCTCTCTACGAGGTGATGAAGGCATCTATCCCCATGATGATTATTATCGGTATCGCTCTCATCATAATTACCTATGTCCCATCTCTGTGCCTCATTATGCCAAAACTCATTTTCGGGTCGGTGTAGGTATTCGGGCCGTTCTTGATAACGAAACACATACAAGTTCTAACTGATTTAGGACTATTAACCGGGAGGATTTATTCATGGGGGAAATAAACCAAGAGGACGTAATCCAAATAATGAAGATGTTAGAGGAATCCACCTTTGACGAATTGCATCTGGAAACGGGTGATCTGAAATTGGTTATTAAGAAGGGCGATAAGAAGGGGGGGCTTCTCCAGGAACCGGAGTTGAGTGCCCAGGAGCTGGGCCCCGCAAAGGTCTCTGAAAAACTGGCGATATCGGCTACGGACGAGGAGACCCCCGTGGAAGAACCTTCTGATGTGGATGAAGAGGGTTTCATCGCCATCAAAGCCCCCATGCTGGGGACCTTTTACGGGGCTCCCAAGCCTGGGGCCCCGCCCTTTGTGGAAGAGGGCCGGTTAGTGACCGAAGAGGATACGGTTTGCATCATTGAGGTAATGAAGCTCTTCAACACTGTCAAGGCAGGAGTACGAGGTCGTATTGTAAAGGTGTGCGTTGATAATAGTCAGATGGTCGAGTACCAACAGACACTCTTTCTGGTGGAAGAGGGCGAGGATGGGAAAGAGACATAGGTAGAGTTCGATCTATGAAAGGTATCTCACGTGTTTTTGTGGCCAACAGGGGAGAAATCGCTGTCCGCATTCTGAGGTCTTGCAGGGCTCTGGGGATTGAATCGGTCGTAGCGGTGTCCGAGGCGGATAAGGAGAGCTTGCCCGCACAAATGGCGGACAGAGCTGTATGCATAGGGCCGCCTTCTCCCATGGAAAGCTATTTGAAGGTAGGGACCATTATTTCGGCAGCTATGGGGACGGGTTCCGATGCCGTCCATCCCGGTTACGGATTTCTGGCAGAACAGCCCGAGCTTGCTGAGGCCTGCGCGGAGAATGGTCTGACCTTTGTAGGGCCGAAGGCAGATAACATCAGAAAGATGGGAGACAAACTCCTGGCCCGAAAAATGGCGGGGGCCCTTGGGATTGAAGTGATTCCCGGATCGGAATTGGTGAAGGGTCTTGAAGATGCAAAGAAGGCCGGTGAAACGGTCGGATATCCACTTCTTTTGAAAGCAGCTGCTGGTGGCGGTGGAAAAGGGATGAAGATTGTCGGGCATCCAAAGGACCTTGAGACGGTCTTTCAGGAAGCTTCGGCCGAGGCGCTTGGCGCCTTCGGGGATGACAGGCTTTACATTGAGCATCATGTCCGGAATGCACGCCATATCGAGATTCAAATCATCGGAGACAGGTTCGGAAATGTGGTGCACTTGTTTGAGCGCGATTGTTCCCTTCAACGTCGTTACCAGAAGATGGTCGAGGAAGCCCCATGTCCCGTGATAACGGCCGAACTAAGGGAAAGCATGTGCGGGAAAGCAGTAAAGATTGCCCGGCATATAGGATATGAAAACGCCGGTACAGTCGAATTCATCTTGGATCAGGACAAAGGACGATTCTATTTCCTCGAGATGAACACCCGAATTCAGGTAGAACATCCCGTGACTGAAATGATAACAGGGGTGGATCTGGTTAAGGAGCAATTCATGGTCGCGGCCGGTGATCCTCTTGGTTTTTCTCAAAAAGATGTGACGTTGAGCGGGCACGCGATCGAGTGTCGCATAAATGCGGAATCGCCGAATAAGAATTTCTCACCCTGTCCGGGAAAGATCACAGAGTGGAAACAACCCGAAGGAAAAAGGGTTCGAATTGATACCCATTGTTATCCGGGATACTTTGTTCCCCCTTATTACGATTCACTACTGGCAAAACTTATCGTTTCGGGGGATGACCGTCAGGAGGCAGTCGGGCGAATGCAAAAGGCTTTGTCAAGCTTTGCGGTCTCGGGGATTGAGACAACTATACCCTTTTATAATTTTGTCCTGAAAAACCAGGCATATCTCACTGGAGACGTAAATACGCGGTGGTTGGAGGATAGTCTGCTAAAGGAGTACGAAAAAAATGAAGGAAATTAGGCTTGTAGATACGACACTGAGGGATGGACACCAGAGTCTCTGGGCAACACGAATGAGAACAGCCCATATGATGCCCATTGCGCCCCTAATGAACGAGGCCGGGTTTATGGCAGTGGAATTGATGGGCACGGTCCATTTTGATGCATGCCTCCGGTATCTCCGTGAAGACCCCTGGGAGAGGATCCGTCTGCTTGCCAAAGCCCTGCCAAAAACCCCTCTGAGGGCGTTGATTCGGAGTAAATCGCTCACCAGTTTTAATATTGTACCCGATTCTGTGATCGATCTCTGGATACGGCGTTGCGCAGCTAATGGCATAAAACATCTCATGATTTTTGATGCCTTGCATGACTGGAACAATCTCACGGAATCGGTAGCTGTTGCCAAGTCTGTAGGCATAGAGGTGGTGGTACCGTTGGTATATTCCCTTAGCCCTGTTCATACCGATGAATTTTATGCACAAAAGACGGCCGAGATGATGACTGTTTTAAAGCCGGACTACGTGATGATAAAAGACTCCATCGGTCTCTTGACACCGGAGAGGACCAAGACCCTGGTGCCGACTATCAAAAAGGCGATCGGGGAACTCCCCCTTGAAATGCATTCCCATTGCACCACCGGGCTTGCGCCGTTGTGCTGTCTGGATTCGGTGGAATTGGGTGTTGAAATAATAGATACATGTGCCTCACCCCTCGCCAACGGTCCCTCCCACCCGTCAACGGAAAACATGATTATGAATCTTTCCCGATTGGGCTTTCATCCGAAAGTGAATGGAGAAGCAGTAAAATCTATCTCGGACCATTTTCGATATGTTGCCAGGAGGGAAGGAAAACCCATGGGAGCCCCCGTCGAGTACGATGCCTTCCAGTACATTCACCAGGTGCCGGGGGGAATGATCAGCAATCTTGAATTTATGCTCTCTGAGAGGGGGATGGAACATCGGCTGGAGGAGGTCCTGGAAGAGGTCAGCGTGATTCGCGAGGAATGGGGTTACCCTGTTATGATCACACCTTTTTCACAGCTGGTGGGCACCCAGGCAGTGTTGAACGTACTCTTAGGGGAGCGATACAAGGTGGCCACAGAAGAAGCCATCAGATATATTTTGGGACACTACGGGAGACCACCCGCTCCAATAGACCAAAATACCCTGGATAAAATAACAAGTCTGCCTGAGGCCAAGGGTCTTTTGAAATGGGAGCAACCGCAACCCACCATAGAAGAACTGCGAAAAGAGGTGGGGCGCCCCGGGATCTCAGACGATGAACTCTTGCTGCGGGTTCTGTTTCAAGAGGAACATGTGGAAGCCACCATCGCCGCAGGCCCGATCGATACCAATTATCCCAGAGGAGACAAGCCGGTGATGGCCTTGATTCATGAATTGACGAAACAGGAAGACCTTGGGTATATTAATATTCAGAAAAAGGATTTTTCTCTGAGGCTCAGCAAAGGCTAGTTAAAAGGAGGAGATTCGAGTGATAACATCCGGGATACAGTAACCGGGATTCTTGAGGCCTAATATCTTTGCTGATAAAAAGGAGATACAGAAATGAAAGAGGTTGTTATTGTAAGTGCGGTTCGAACGCCAATTGGTGCCTATTGTGGCATGTTGAGGGATCTTCCTGTGGAGAAACTGGCTGCCATCGTTCTCAATGAGGCCATCAAAAAAGCCAACGTGAAAGCGGAAGATGTGGATGATGTTATTTTGGGGCAATCCTTCCCAAATGGCGAATCCCCCAACGTTGCCCGCCTGGCCCTTCTGGAGGCCGGCTGGCCAATCCATGTGCCGGGTCTGACGCTGGATAGGCGCTGCTGCTCCGGTCTACAGTCTGTCTGGTCAGCAGCCATGGAGATACAGACAGAAAACGCCGAGATTGTTGTGGCCGGTGGTATCGATAGCATGAGCCGGAGTGAGTTTTATATCCCGGGTGAGTTCATAAAATGGGGGGTTGGCGGAAAGACGGACTCAAAGTGGGGGTTTTTCCCAAAACACCATGGCAGTCTTGCCCTCTGGGGGTTGCCCCTATATGATAGAATACAACGAGGCAGGCCCATGCATCAACCTATAGAAAAATTTGGAGAGCTCAATTCAATGATGACTTGGGCAGAAACAGCTGCAAAGGAAGAGGGAATAACCCGGGAAGAGGCTGATAAATGGGCCTTCCGCTCGCATCAAAGGGCTATTTCTGCGATAGACGCAGGGAAATTCAAGGAAGAAATTGTGCCTGTGACTGTCAAGGAAAAAGAAGGAGATATTATCCTGGATACGGACGAAACACCCCGCAGGGACAGCACATTGGAGAAACTCGCCAAGCTTCGGACTCTCTATGAAGACGGGGTCTGTACCGCGGGAAATTCGTCCAGTGAAAACGACGGTGCTGCTGCCCTGGTTTTGTGTACACCTGACAAGGCCTTGGAGCACGAGGCAGCGCCAATGGCTTACTTGAAGTCATTTGGGGTGGCAGCCGCGGATCCGACTCTTACGTATCCTGCTGTCCCCAAGGCAGTAAACAAGGCACTGGGCAAGGCGGATCTGACGATCGAAGAAATGGATCTGATCGAAATCCAGGAGGCCTTTGCTGTGCAGACATTGGCAGACGCCAAATTGATGGGGATCAGCGAGGCTGACTTGGAGAAAAAGGTCAACGTGAACGGTTCGGGAATTTCGCTCGGTCACCCCATTGGTGCTACAGGCTCCATAAGACTGACCACGCTCATTCATGAGATGGTACGATGCGACGTCAGGTATGGGCTCTTGACAATCTGTGGTGGAGGTGGATTGGGTATTTGCGCCATTTTGGAAAGGAAGTAGCCATCAACGATCAATCAGTCAGAGAGGGGGTGAAAATCGAAACAAAACATACCACTATTTCGTTTACATGCGGATAACCTTTAACGATCAGGAGGTGAATAGACATGAAAACAATCAAGATGATAATTGTGGCCGTTCTTGTACTGGCCCTATTTGGTCTTTTTCCCGGACAGGTACCTAAGGCCGTTGCCGCAGACAAATGCGTGGTGCGGGTTGCGCAACAGTATGGACTCTGGTGTGCTGTAAATACCATTGTGGTCAAAAAGAAACTGATCCAAAAGTACGCGCCGGGTTGCGAGGTGGTGGAAACCCGGTTTGCCTCGGGGGCTGATGTCAGGAGCGCCCTGATTGCGGGCCGGCTGGATGTGGGCATATCCGGATTCGCCCCCTTTATCAAAGGCTGGAGCAAAGGGGCACCCACCAAGACAGCCGACGTTATGACCGCCTATAAACACGAACTGGTGACCTATCATAAGGATGTCAAGGATATTCACGATTTTGTAAAGCTGGCCAAGTCCAAAAAGGGCTTCAAGATTGGTGCCCCGGCACCGGGGAGTTCCAACCACATCGCCTTACAATGGTATTTGAAGATAAATGGTTATGATCCGAAAACCTTGGATATGTATATTATCAAGATGAAACATCCCATATCCTATCAATCGCTCATAACGAAACAGGTCGATGCTCACCTCACAAGCCTCCCTTTGCGGTGCTTGAGAAGGAGAAGGGAATGAAATCCATTGCAGCGCTATGGCCCAACCCGGGAGGATGGATGCCCAATGCACAGGTGGTGGTAAACACAAAATGGGCCAAGAATAACCCCAAGATTTATCAGGCAGTGGTGAAGGCCTATAACGAGGCAGCGAAGTGGGCAACCGACCATCCCAGAGAGGCGGCGGAGATACTTGCCCCTACCCTCAAGATGTCGGTCGAGGATACCATGAAGCAGTTGAAGACCGAGGTTCGTTACGATGTGTCTGAATACGATATGGAAAAGCAACTGCTCAGATACGCTAGTTTTATGTATGAAGTGGGTCTTATCAAAAAGAAGCCAAAGAAGTTAAGCGACTTTGCCATGATAGAGCTTGTTGAAGCAGGCCATTAATGGGATGGCAATAACTGCCGAATCGAAATGTGTCTTTGTTTCCCCCCGGCTTTGTTCTGGCATAGTCCCAATCCCAAGTATGTGAGGTCCTGACCTCTTTGTTCCCCTTGAGT
>PVMK01128733.1_pt1 | contig 10172 bp, 10 predicted proteins | sample 1853481 | NCBI WGS metagenome assembly PVMK01 (sample SAMN08533507, study PRJNA380276) | Marine sediment metagenome, whole genome shotgun sequencing project.
TAATATCAAGCCTTATTGTTCTTAACTATCGTTGTAGGGATACGATATATTGATAAAACAGTCGAATGCTTTTAACCATTCGGCAAAGCAGAAATAGAAAATATAAAATGGGGGGCTTATGAAGCGTATTATCCTTATTATGGGATTGGTTATGGTTTTCAGTGTGGGAAGAAATGCATTTGCATTTGATAATGAAACGAGCAGAGAAAGAATTAGAGGTATTACTGGGATACATGTGGCTATTTATGTGCAACCTTTTTTTCTTGAATATGAGGGTTTATCTAAAAGTAAGATACAGACAGATGTGGAATCGGAACTTCGATTAGCAGGAATCAAGGTGCTGACCAAACAGGAATTAAAAAAGGAAAAAGGACGGCCTGTTTTTTATATTTACATTAATGGAAGGAAAGGTCCAGGGACCACATTAGTTTATGAAGTTGGTGTTCGACTTATGCAAGATGCGTCTTTAGTGCGTAAACCCAACTACACATTTTTAGCTCCCACTTGGGAGGTAGGTACTATCGGTTTTGGTGACAGAAAAAATATCCAGACTGACATAAAAGATAAGGTCGATCAATTTATCAATGCCTACTTATCCGTAAATCCGAAAACATAAAAAAGGAGGGAATATCCAACCTTCAATATCTGCTATGTATTCCAGGTTCTGAAGTCGGTTCGAAAGTTGTGATATCGTCCAATTGAAATTTCTGTGTCAAAATATCTCAAATTAAACCTAATTTAGTGTGGGAATTAGTGTGGGAAAAATTTCCAAAATCTGCCAATATCGACAAAAATAAGAAAAATTTGGAGAATTGCATTTTAAATAATATCAATATAATAGAATGAAATGAGGAGGTTAGGAAACTCAGATTCTCATTCTTCGAATCCGTAGGCCGCCCGTTCGAATCGGGCCCCCGCGAGGCGGGATTTCACATCTTTTGAAAAAAATAATGTGTTCAACGGGCGTACCAATGATTTCAAGGGGATTATGGCGCTGTTGCCAGGGCCCTTTTTTTGTTACATTCGGAAGGACGAGAACCAAGCAGCAGGCTTGTTGCCTCTGGCTTATTGAAGCGATCGCCGAAATCCCGCAGAATGCGGGGAATCCTGCCCCGCAGTGCGCTTCGCATCTTTTTAATAAAATAACGTGTTCAACGGGCGTGCCGAAATATTAATCAAAATCAATTTTTTGCGAAAGGGGTCAGTTTGGGTTAACTGACTCCTTTTTGTGTTTTGAGAGGGCTTGTTCCATTCACTTGTGATCATAAACAGGCTGGTTAAATCAAAGAGCTTAACCGGGATAAAAACATTTGACTTGCCATTAATTGTATTATATATAGATCATTAAATGCTATAGTGAATGTTATATAGAACATTGCAAGGATATGAAAATGGCTCGAAAACCAATCGAAAATCACTTGCCGATACCGGTTCGTCACGTGCTTAAAGAACTGGGGATGTTGATTGTGACTGGACGCAAGGAAAAGCAATTAACCCAGGCGGAACTGGCAAAGCGGGTAGGTGTTGGTCGAATGACCGTTGTCCGGATGGAACATGGCGCACCGGAGGTTGCAATGGGTTATTATCTTACGGCTGCGTGGATACTGGGGCTGCCTGTACTTTCCTGGAGCGATTTTGCCGGAATGCGGGCAAACTCATCCGTTTCCGCATATCTTGAAAAAATTCGTGAACATTTACCCGCACGGGTTAGAACAAGAAAGGGTGAAATAGACAATGACTTCTGAAGCTTTTGTTTGGATCTGGCTGCCGGATGCCACTGGGCCGGTATTATGCGGAAAGCTGCAGGAAAATGCCGGAGAACTCCAGTTTTTTTACGGCAAAAGCTATCTTGAAAGAAGCGACGCGATTTCATTGGATACACGTGAGCTTCCATTGGAAAGCAACATTTTTCGTCCGAGAGTCGGTGAGATGCACGGTGTGATCCGGGATGCTGCTCCCGACGCCTGGGGAAGAAGAGTACTTCTGTACCGATTGGAACAGGATAATATCACCGAGCTTGATTACTTATTAAATGCCGGATCAGATCGTATCGGTGCCCTGGGCATACAAAAATCGTCCGACCATTGTCAAATAAAAGAAACACAAATCGCCACCCTCGATCAGTTGGTTGAAGCCGCCGAATTAATTGAAAACGGACAGCCGTTACCGGATGCCCTATCCAGTGCTCTATTGCATGCTTCCAGTGTGGGAGGCGCAAGGCCAAAAGCATTGCTGTATGATAATCAATCGAGTTGGATTGCCAAATTCAGTTCCGGAACAGATCAGTATCCGGTGGTGCGAAGCGAACTGGCCGCCATGTGGTTGGCCGGGCAGTGCAATATCCGGGTGCCCGCCGTAAGAGTGGTTGAATCCATGGGAAAAGACGTTTTGCTGGTTGAAAGGTTCGATCGCAATCGTGCTGAAACCGGCCTGAAAAGACGGTTTATGATTAGCGGCTTAACCGCTTTGCAGCTTCATGAAACCGAAAGCCGGTTGTCGTCATACCTGGACCTTGCAGGCTTTATTAGGCGCTACGCAAAAGATGCCGGGCGGGATAATTTGCAACTTTTTCGGCGCATGATGTTTAATATCTTAATTGGCAATAATGACGATCATGCCAGAAACCATTCATTTTTCTGGGACGGGACCCGGTATGAGCTAACCCCTGCGTATGATATCTGTCCCATGCTTCGAACCGGCTTAACGGCCAACCAGGCAATGATTGTTGGGAAACAGGGCCGCTCAAGCACCCTGAAAAATGCGCTGTCTGAAGCGGGTCTTTTCGGACTCACGAAAGAACATGCCATATTTATCAAAAACGAATTGATTGATAAAATCGAAACACACTGGGCAGAAGCATCCGTCTATGCAGGGCTGACAAAGGTCCAATCCGACTTGCTGCGAAGATCGACCATTCTGTCACCTGGAATCTTTTATTAGATTTGAATTCCCCGCTGCTTGTCGGATTGCATCGAAGATTCCGATCCTTTCTTAATATTGCGGCAAGGGATTGGAAAAAATTATCAGATTTTTATATTAGCGTCTTTGGTTGCACTGTATTACCACCAGAAAGAAAGCTTTCCGGCGATTGGTTAGATCAAGCTACAGGTTTGTCTAAAGCTGAATTAGAGGGGGTCCATTTATTACTGCCCGGACATGGGGAAAGTGGTCCTGCTTTAGAAATATTTACCTATAAAGATACCCGCAATCAAAAACCTAATTTTTTTCAAATATCATAAATCCAGGGATAATTCTTATGCCGGAAAGAAAAGTTGGGTTTTTTAAAGACGATCTCTGTGTTATTCTCAATGTATCCCAACCGATGCCAGCACTGAGGTAACAAATGGATATCACATCATCATCTGTCACCTGGAATTGAATATATCACAACAATTTGGTATCTATAAAAAAGGATTTTGTGGCCGGCTGTCATAAAAATTTAATGAGCATTATTTTTTAGATACCTCTATGGCGTATCTCAATTTCATGTAAGATTAGGTGCTTGCAAGTAATCACCACATTATAAAACCTCTCTATAAATGTTTTATTAGTTCACTCCTATGTTTTTTTCTCCATTGCTTCCTTCCAGTATGTGAAACATCAATATTTTACTATCCTGATTATTAAAGGAAGGCACTTATACTTTAATATCAAGAAGAAACCGACGTTTTAAATGTTCGGATTCTCACTTACATGAAACATAAGTGTCTCATAAAACTAATTTTGATGCATTTGTCTGTCCACATTTCTACAGTAATAACTAATAGTTATAAAACAACATTTTATTGGCATAACTATTGCTGTTTAAGATATCAAGGCAGTTATGATTCATAATACTTTTGCTATGAAAATGAATGCACTTGCCGAAAAACGTACGTAGCTTTTACAGACGTTTCAGGCAATCACCACCTTCATATGCAATGAAAAGGGCTGCCTGAGCTACAACGCCTTTCATGACCTTAATAATGAAAACTCCTTCTACCTGATTACTGTATGGGAAACACAGGATGATCTTGACCGGTATATCCGTTCCGATAGATTTTCGGTGCTACTGGGGGCTGCGTTAGCGGCTCCCTTGAGTATATTTGGTTTTGATTCCATCTCAATCAACAAAGGGAGAAGATACTATGCGGGAAATGAAAGCACTAACAATTAGTGTTTTAATAGTAATGTTCATCTTTACAACAGCAAACGCTGGAAAGTCATCAGATAGCGGCAAGTGGGATTTTAATCTTGCATCGTTCTATCTTTGGGCCGTCAGTATGGATGGTGACTTGAAGGTGATGGAAAATGGCGTTCCACTGGTGTAATCCACGCTGGTTAACAGGTATTAATCATCAAGCACTGTGGTACCCTTTAAAAGGTTCGTATCAATAAAAAACACCTATCCATAGCGTGAATAAGCGAAAGGGGGGAAAGATGAAAACATTTGCAACTGTAATCATGACCCTATCAATCTTTATGATGGCAATTCCAATTCAATTACAGGCCGGGCAATTTGACGCCCCTTACTATGACTTGCAGGAAAAGAACAAGGACAAGTGGGCAGCCGAAGACAAGCAAATCAATGCGAAACTGGCGGCACTTGAAAAAAAGTTCGGCAAGAAACCTAACATTATTTATATCCTTGCTGATGATGTGGGCTGGGGTGAGATGGGCTGGCAAGGGGGCGGTAAACACCGCGGCACACCGACACCGGAGCTTGACAAGATGGCTCTTGAGGGTATGCGCTTTTGGACCGCCTACGCGGAACCGTCTTGCACGCCGTCCCGGATCGCTATTAACACAGGCCGCCATCCGGTTCGCACCGGACTGCTGTCTGTGCTCTGGCCCGGTCAAACCGACGGGCTTTCGGGCAAGGAAGTGACTGTTGCCGAGGTGCTATCTGAGGCGGGTTACAACACCGCCATGTGGGGCAAGTGGCACCTTGGCGAAGAGCCCGAGCATTTGCCGGAGAACCAGGGCTACGACTACGCGTACTACGGCCTGTGGAATGGTGCACCCGACAACTGGCCCGGTTCATACGATCTATATAAGGACGCACCGAGTTCCCACAAGTCGATGTTCTACGACTTCCCCGGGGAAGAAGAATATTTGAAGCGAACCGGCATTGATCTGTCGGTGGCCGGTTACGTTGGGCGTAAAGGCAAGGGACGCAAGCCCATTGAGGGAGTTGCCGGCAAACTGGGTCCCGATCGACAGGAAGCCTTTGAGGTCGAGTCGATCAAGCAGATCACGGCCTATGTCAAGGACAAGGCCAAGGACGACAAGCCCTTTTTTATCTACTGGGCGACCTACACCCAGCAGTTGCAGGGATCGAAGGCTCACCACAACGACAAGCATGTTGATAAAGTCAATGCCCAGGCTTCAGAGATGGCGGCCCACAACGCGCACATGAAGCAGCTGCTTGACACCTTGAAGAGCGAAGGCATCGCCGAGAACACGCTGGTCGTCTGGATCAGCGACAACGGACCCATGTACGCCTTCTATCCAAACTCCGGCTACTCTTGGTTGAGGGTGGTAAGGGTGATGTCACGGAAGGCGGCGTGCGAGTTCCGGCAATGGCTTGGTGGCCGGGCATGATCGCGCCCAACCAGGACCCTGTGGACATTCTGCACATCACCGATCTGTTCACGACGGCCGCCCGTCTGGGTGGGGCGATAGATAATATCCCCAATGACCGCGTCACGGACGGCGTCGATCAGACGGCGCTGCTTTTGCTGGGTGAAGGCCACGGTCGCCGCAACACGATGTTCCATTACAGCGGCGGGGTCCTTGGCGCAATCCGCTATGAGGACTTCAAGATCCATATCACGGAAGGCCACGGCGGGCTGCCGGGCATGGATTTCTACAATGTGATGCGCGACCCCGGAGAAAAGTATGGCGAGCTTTACCCAGGACTCTTCGCGGTGACCCCAGTTCAGATTACCTTGCGGAAACATATGAAAATGATCGAGAAATTCCCACATCGGGTATCAGAAGTCACGCCGAAAGGCGCGGAACTTACGCCGCACGACTAACACAACATAATACTCGCATTAACTCGGACAGCCAAAAAGGGCGTGCGTAATAGAGCGCGATTCTTTTGGCTGCCGGTTATGCGAGGTGATAGTTAAAAATACATATATCTCCAAGTGCGCCACGAGGGCACTTTTTAACATAAAGTGTGCGTAACTGCACAGAAGATGAGGGCAGGCCCCTCGGAGCCGGCTTGCAGGAGCAGGCTTCAAACCACCTAAAGCTGCGCTGGTAAAGAGCCAGGGTGGTGAGCGTTTAGGAAAAGTCACGGCATAGGATCGTGGCAGGTAGGATTCAGAGAGACGAGCGCAAGCGAACCACTCGATGAGGCGTCGAAAGATTATGGACGAGGTCAAAACTGGGCTTCTATATTGGGTTCAGGATGAGTTTAGGGGGAACCTGCTTACTGCCTAAGCGGCCTCCGGCGTAAAGATGGCGTGACTCTGAGTTAGGCTTTTGTGCGGAACGTGGGAACCTGTCGCCTCGATGTTAAGGGAGAAATTCAAGTGGAGATCCCACGAGAATGAGAGTACCGATGCGAGGCACAGGGGCGGATCATTCTGTAGTAGTGATGAAGTCTCTGTAATGGAGATGGAGCGAAGGGGATGAGTCAGCTCGAAGAAAGATTCAGCCAACCAGAAACTGGGAGGAGCTAATTTCTTTCTGCGTCGGCTTGGAGCCGAGAGGTTTCAAGAGAATGGCTGACAGGAGCCGTGTGAATCGAGAGGTTCACGCACGGTTGTGTGTCCAGCTAAGGCTGGTATGTTCAGCAGGAATTAGACCTGCCAGGGTAAGAATCAGGAGCCCTGTAGCTTGAATGGCAGGTAGGAGGGAAACCGAATATCTGAAGCCCATTGACAAAGCATCTGTTAGGGATGTGAGCGAGTCACCGGGCCGTAACGAAAGTGAACGCACAGGTGGCCCCGAAAGTGAGAATCCCCGGAGGTCGAGCCCCCATCCGTAGGGCGAAGGCAGCATGATTAACCGAAACTTGATTGATACGGTGAATCACTCCGGCGGGGTGGTAGCGACAGCACGGTGACAAGGACATACCGAGCAACTGGAGAAGCCCTCCTCGTCCCGGAAAGAAATTTTCGGAGCAAGGTAGATTCTATAACCGTGAACAGCGGGAAATGAATCGAAAGGCGAGAGGGTGGCGGATGGGTTCGTAATAGCAATGAACCGGAGTAACGTCCGGGGAGTAAAGGGACCCTGCTGTTGACAATCTTCTGACAACATTGGGAGGCAAGGACGAGATGACAAAGTCGTCCATTAGTTTGCAGGTCCTGAGAAGGAAGATATACCTGAAGGCGAAGTCTGATAAGACATGGCGGTTTTGGGGACTTTATGTTCATGTTTGTAAGATGGAAACGTTTCAGATAGCCTATAGAGATGCCAAAGAAAATAACGGCGCACCGGGAATAGATGGTGTGACATTTGAAGACATTGAAAAGGCGAGTGTAGAAGCGTTTCTTGAACAGATACGAGATGAACTTGTCTCCGAGATATACCGACCAATGCGAAACCGGATCAAGGAGATTCCCAAGGGCGAAGACAAAGTCAGAGTTTTGGGAATACCGGCGATTCGAGATCGTGTGGTTCAAGGAGCACTCAAACTCATTTTAGAGCCGATATTTGAAGCTGATTTTCAGGAAGGGTCATACGGCTATCGTCCTAGGCGAAGTGCTCACGCAGCAGTGGATCGTGTGGCTGAGGCGGTCGTTAAGAACAAAACCCGAGTCATTGATCTGGACCTTAGGGCCTATTTTGACAACGTTCGGCACGACATTCTTTTGAAGAAGGTTGCCGAACGGGCAAACGATGACAAGGTGATGAGATTGCTGAAGCTGATCTTGAAAGCCAGCGGTAAGCGGGGCGTTCCTCAGGGTGGTGTGATTTCACCCTTGCTCAGTAATATTTATCTCAATGAGGTGGATAAAATTTTGAAGCGGGCAAAGGAAGTCACCCAATGTGGCAGATTTACCTACATTGAATATGCCCGATTTGCCGATGATCTGGTGATTCTGGTAGATGGCTTCAGAAAATGGGAGTGGCTTTTAAAAGCAGCCTATAAGCGGCTCGTTCAAGAGTTTGAAAAGCTTGATGTTCAGATGAATCAAGAAAAGACTCGAATAGTGGATTTGACCAGAGATGAAACCTTCACTTTTCGGGGATTGAAGGTTTAAGCATGAAAGCAAGCATCAACGGCTCATAAGTCGACCACAATATACAGTGCTTGAAGACAATTACTCTCTCCTTTTACCTCCCAAGTTAAATCACTACGTTAACCCAGCTTAGCGTTTATTATGGAATTTTGGGGAGTTTTTTTCCAAGTTTAAACAGTTAACCTTTTGTAGAAGTATATTTCCTTTTACTTGGAGAAAAATTTTATCATTGATAGGTTAAAAAACACATTGACAATATATCACAATGTGGTATGTTGAGGCGCATTTGTAAAGATAATTGGATTTCAGTCCTAAGGATTGTAGATCCAATATTTTTTTGTCAAAAATATTATAATAACCGCCATAAGGAAAAATTGTATCATGGAAACAAACATCAATTCTTCGCCGAAAGGCCTGATAACAGTAAACGATATGGATATTCATTTTGCCGACGAGGTCGTGATACATTCCGGTGCAAACTTAAATAAATGTTATCATTGCATGACCTGTGCCTGCGGGTGTCCTTTTTCCCGGGCAACCGATTTCGCGCCAAACAGTGTTATTCGTTTAGTACAACTCGGTCTCAAGAAAGAAGCCCTGGGGTGTTCAACCATATGGATTTGTGTCGGCTGTCATACCTGTTCGATTCAATGTCCCATGGGGATTGACATGGCGGCCATTATGGACACGTTACGTCATATTGCAATAAAGGAAGGGGCAGCTGTGGCCGAACCGGACATCCTGAATTTTCATAGAGATGTTTTGCATTCCATCAAACATTATGGAAGGACTCACAAGCTCGAAGTTATGCTGCGGTACAAAGCGCGCAAATGGGAATGGTTTTCTGATCTGGCGGTGGGCATTAAAATGTTGGCAAAACGGAAGCTGCATTTGAGGGCGTCAAAGGTCGAAAGCATTGATGTCGTCAGGAAATTTTTTCAACCCAAAAAGATCAGAGTGGCTCATGAATAAACAAAACGGAATCGATTTATCCTATTTCCCTGGATGTTCGTTGGATTCTACAGCAATTGAAAACAATCTTTCCCTGTTGAACTTGTTCAATCGTCTCGGTTTTAACCTGATAGAACTTGATGACTGGAATTGTTGCGGGAGTTCATCAGCCCACAGTATCAATGGCGAAGTAGCTTTTTATCTTGTAACCCGTAACCTTTCATTGGCTCCGGCAGGCAGACCGCTGATTGTTGCTTGCCCGAGCTGCCTTTTGCGGCTACGTGAAGCACAGCTGAAGCTGTTCAATGATGAAAGCGCCCGCAGAGAGTATGAAAAAATGTGGGGCAGGCCGGTTGACCCCGATCTCAAGGTACTACATTTTTTCGAACTCTTGGATGGAAAAGATCTTTTAAGTTATTCCGAGAACCGTGTAAAAAGGCTTGAAGGGCTTAGATTCGTTTCTTATTACGGCTGCATGCTGGCTCGTCCACCGGCACTTCGTCACGAAGAAAAGTATCATGGCCTGATAGAAAAAATTCTTGCTTCTCTGGGGGCTAAGCCCCTATCGTGGCCTTATTTATCCCGTTGTTGCGGCACCTTCCTTTCGGTTGCCCGTCCAAAAGTTGTTACAGCAATGGTAAATGAAATTAACCGTGGCGCTAAAGACATCGGTGCAGATTGCATCATCACCGCCTGCGCCATGTGTCATTTAAATCTGGAAGTTCGCTGTACACTTAAACAAAAGATTCCAACCCTGCATTTTACCGAAATCCTTTCTTTAGGTTTAGGAAATACTGAACATAAAGGCTGGTTTTCCCGGCATCTTGTGGACCCAAGACCACTCTTGAGATCCATGGGGCTTATCTGATTCATTAAGAAACCTTGCCCCCTTAGGGGGAGTAAAAACGGAAATTAATCGCTCGAGGCACTCTTGATCTGGGCGTTAATTTGGGTTTTGTCAAATCCCATAAACAACTGATTTTCGCAAGGGTATGCATACCTCAATGTGATGATTCCAGCCTTAAACCCAGACCATTT
>PVMK01156793.1_pt1 | contig 10171 bp, 13 predicted proteins | sample 1853481 | NCBI WGS metagenome assembly PVMK01 (sample SAMN08533507, study PRJNA380276) | Marine sediment metagenome, whole genome shotgun sequencing project.
AAAGATACAGGCGGATATGATAAAGATACAATTGTAGAGGATTTTGATGCAACAATTAAAGTTCTCAAGTCTGGTCAAATTATCAGAGGAACCACAAAATCATTAGCATATACTGAAGTACCAGAAAAATTGAAAGAGTTTGTTAAACAGAGAAATAGATGGTATAGAGGAAATCTTCAGGTTTTTTTCAAACATAAAAATGCGTTAACTAATCCTCGTTATGGATTTTTACAAAAAATTGCATTACCTTACATGTTTTTGTCAATGGTAGTACTACCCATTACTGGATTTTTCATGTTAGGGTCTCTGATTTTATCAATTATTCAAGGAGACATATTTTTTGTATTAAGTTCCATGACATTTTTTGTAATTTTACAGTACTTGTTAGTGACTTTAGCAGTTAGAATAGAAAGGGAAGACCCAAAATTGATTTTGTATGCAATTTTCTTTATGTTTGGATTTAAACAAATTCAAGATGCTTTACTAATAAGACAGTTATTTGAACAATTATTGAGAAGAAAAGCTAAATGGACAAGTGTGGTAAGGAAGGGATTTAATGAATAACAGATCATCGTTACTGAATAAGTCAATTTACATTTTGTCAATCACAGTATTATTCACATTAATCCTTCAAAGTATACCAACATCTTTTGCAGAAGAAACTGGAAACATCAAATTAGATTTAAGATATGAAAATGGAGATAGGATAAGTACTTGGCAAACCACTCTTAAGATTTTTCAAGACGATGAAGAAGAACCCTTTGCGATAGTTGAGTTTCCTGATTCAAATCCTTATGAAATAAAGTCATTGCCTCTAGATCACAAATACACAGTTGAAATTTTTGTAAATGATATGTTTGCTGAAGAAGGTTTTGTGTTTTTGACTGAACCTGAGGCAGAATTAAAAATTTTAATTCCTCTTCAAGCAGGAATGCAATTTGTCATATATTATAGCGATGGAAGAACACCTATTGAAGATGCCAAAATATCAATAAAATCTCATGAAGGTAAAGAATGGGTTAAAGGAGATACAGATTCTGATGGAAAAACAATAAGATTTTGGTTACAACCAAACATAGTAGAAGATGATCACTATATTGCAGAAATTTCATTAGCTGAAGGTATAGTGTTTTCAAAATATCCTATTAGATTATTTCCACAGGTAATTGGAGATGTAAAAATTATTACGCCTTGGACAGATAACATTGGGAAACTTATAACAATTAATGTTTACAAGAAGAATTTACAAAAAGTGCAAAAAGCAGATGGCGTATTTGTTGTAGAATTATATGATTCTGAAAATAATAAAGTTGCTCAATCTAATGTAAATATTAGAGGAGAAGCATATTTTTCAAATATTGATGTGGACAGATATTCAATTGTTGTCATCAAAACTGCAGAAGAATTAGATGAAATTTGGGCTACAAAAGAGACCCCAATTACAGGAGATGAAAAATCTATTTCAGTATATGAAGAAGGAACTAAAATACAAAGTTCCATTACTACTTGTAATTGTGTAGCATTTAGACTAGATGATGTTCAAGACTACTATCTTCGTGGGACCTCAACTAGATGTCATGGAGTATTCCAACAAAAAAATGCTGATCTTACTATTGGAATAATTGGCAGTGTTTTTGGAACGGATCCCTCTCTTAGTTAATTACATTGAAAGAGGATTGGTAAATGAGTTAGCTACACTTGAAGTTGCCAGCCATAGTTACAGCAATGCAAAGTTGGTAGCTTTGGACAAATCTGAACAGAAAGCATTGTTAGAAAAAACAAATGAAGCAATACAAAATACTTTGGGAATTACACCAAAAACCCTGATTCCTCCACTAAACTTGTTTAATGACAATACATTACAGGTTGCAGTTGAGTTAGGATTTACACACATTACGGGCCATATTGATGAGCAACATTCCCCACCATATCTTGGAGTAGATTCTGAAATTTTTTACTTTCCTGCAAATACCCAAACTGCTAAGCTGAATCCAGACGGAGTCACATGGACTAAACAAGAACGTTCATTGATTTTAGATGAAATAAAGGAATTCATTAGCGAAAAATGGTTTTGCAGTAGTCATGATGCATCCATATGAATTCACTATTGAAGAATTAGGAGCATATACAACTGAAACAGACCAAGATATGATAGACGAGATTGGAAAATTAATCAATGAATTAAGGGAATCAAACATTGAGATTGTCACAATCAGTGAGATTAATGAGAAAATCATACAGCCAGGTCAAGAATCTGGTGAAAAAGAAGTATTTGACGATAAGAAAATGTTTGGCAAGGCACACTGTGCCCAACAATTTGAACCATTTGTTAACTTGAATAATTGTGATTTAACCAAACAAGATCTTTTCCAAATGAATTTAACATCTGCAGATTTGGCAGGGGCTGATTTGTCTGGTTCAAAATTTATGCGAATTGATTTCACAGATGCGAATTTGTCTGAAGCTATTCTTACATCAGTGGATTATTTCCAGGGAATTCTTTCAGGAGCAGATTTATCAAAAGCTGATTTGACAAATTCAAAGATTGAAGAAGTAGCAGTATTAGACACAAACTTTTCAAATGCAATTCTAAAAAATATCCAGATTACAAACCTAAACTGCAGAAGGCTCAAACTTTTCTGGAGCTGATTTGACAAAGGCTGTTGTAAAAGGAGCAGGTTTTTCAAATACTGATTTTACAGGTGCTATTCTTTCTGACTCAGATTTTTCAAGAATTAATCTGGCCAATAGTAAATTTAATGATGCAAAATTAAACGGGATAAATCTTACAGAGGCTACTCTATCTGGTTCTGATTTATCTGGAGCAGATTTGACAGGGGCTGATTTAACTAAAACAATACTAAGAGATGCAAATCTATCCAACACCATATTATTACAAATTATTCTGAATGGTGCAGATATTAGTAACAGTATTCTTTTCGGAGCAAATCTATCCGGAATGGATTTGACTGCAGCTGGTTTAAAAGGAGTCGATCTTTCAAATGCTGATTTATCCGAAACCAATCTTGTAGGCGTAGATCTTTCAGGTGGCAGTCTTCAAGGAACAAATCTATCTGGAGCTGACCTTTCTAACGTTATACTTAGAGGAGTTAATCTTTCAGACACAATACTAAAAGGCATAAATCTTGCAGGAGTTGATCTTTCTGATTCAAATCTGGACGGAGTTGATTTATCAAATACTATCTTGAAAGGAACTAATCTATCAAGAGTTTCATTAAATGGGACATCATTATTTGGAAGTGATTTATCAGAGTCGAATCTAATAGGAATAGATTTTACTGTTGCGAATTTAATGATGTCAATTTTTCAAATTCAGATTTATCAAATACTAATCTATCTGGAGTAGATCTTACAGGTTCCATACTAAAAGGAGCTAATCTTTCAAATGCTGATTTATCTGGTGCAGACCTAACAGGAGTTGTGTTAACTAACACAAATCTTTCAAACACTAATTTGTCTGGTGCAAATCTATCTGGAGTAGATCTTACAGGTGCTATTTTTGAGAATCTTTCAGGTTCCAGTCTTCAAGGAACGAATCTATCGGGAGCTGACCTTTCTAACGTTATACTTAGAGGAGTTAATCTTTCAGACACAATACTAAAAGGCATAAATCTTGCAGGAGTTGATCTTTCTGATTCGAATCTGGACGGAGTTGATTTATCAAATACTATCTTGAAAGGAACTAATCTATCAAGAGTTTCATTAAATGGGACATCATTATTTGGAAGTGATTTATCAGAGTCAAATCTATTAGGAATTGATTTTACTGTTGCCGAATTTAATGATGTGAATTTTTCAAATTCAGATTTATCAAATACTAATCTATCTGGGATTGATCTTACAGGTTCTATACTAAAAGGAGCTAATCTTTCAAATGCTGATTTGTCTGGTGCAGACCTAACAGGAGTTGTGTTAACTAACACAAATCTTTCAAACACTAATTTGTCTGGTGCAAATCTATCTGGAGTAGATCTTACAGGAGCTATACTAAAAGGAGCTAATCTTTCAAATGCTAATTTGTCTGGTGCAAATCTATCGGGAGTAGAACTGACAGGAGCTATTTTTGAGAATGTTAATTTCTCAAACACAGACATGAGAAGAATTTCAATTGTAGAAACAAATCTTTCTGGAATTAATTTTTCTGGAGCTAATCTAAAAGGTGCTGATTTTTCATACTCTGATCTTTCAGGAGCAGATTTCTCAGACAGTATCCTTGAAAGTGCTGACCTTTCATACTCTGATCTTTCAGGAGCAGATTTGTCAAACAGCGTACTTGAAAGTGCTGATTTATTCAAAACTACAATTACAAATGCTGATTTTTCAGGGGCTGATATGACAAATGTTGATGTGGATTTCCAAGATTTGGAAAATGCCATCACAAATGATGAAACTGAATTGCCTGAGAAAGGATTTTTCTTCTTTAGAGAACTATATTCGATATTCAGGCAACTATTTGGATTCTAAATTTTAATGAATTACTCATTTTACTTTTGTAATTTGTGCTTGTACTCCATCTAGCATCTTCTAGTTTGAATCTATTTTGACATTTTAAACAAAGATAGTCAATAGAGATTTCTGGAAAAAATTCTTTACAATCATTACAAATGTAATGATTTTGCAGGACTCTATAATCTACACCTAATGCTTTTATTTTCTTTTGACAACTAGGACATTCATCATTTTGATAAGTATTTTCTTCAGAAACATTTCCACAGTCATAATGTTCAATTAATTTACCTAGTTTGAAATTTGAACTCTTACAATTAGGACAGAAAAATATTTGAGATGTTTTTAATGAATCACATAAATTACAAGTAATCTCTTTTTTTTCACCTATTTGAATTATTTTTCCTTCTGCTTCTAATTTTTGTAGATATGATGTGACAAAATCTTCGGCATAACCAAGAATATTTTTGATTTTATTGACACTAATTTGATTTGCAGATTTTAAAATAAAATCAATATACTCTCTAGCTTTGTCTTCTGATTTTTGTTCAGCTTCGTGTAATAATTTAACTTGCTCAGATTCTTTTATAAAAAAAGACTGTTCTTTTTCAATTGTATCAATAATATTTTTTAAACTTTCAAATCGTATGGGCTTTTCAAGATATTGATAAACTCCTAAACGTATGAGATCTTTTACTCCTTCATCATCTTTTTCTGTTGCAGTTTCTAAAATTACTCTAGCATTTGGTTGAACTTCAAGCATTTGTGTGAGAACAGAACGTGCATCCATGTCAGGTAGCATGTAATCAAGCAATACAATTGGTTGTTTGTTTTGAGAAACTAGATCGTTAAATGTAGTGATGGCAGCAGAACCAGTATCACAAGTATGAACTTGGGTATAACCTAATTTTTCCAAATAACTCTTCAAAAGCATCCCAATAGCTGGGCTATCCTCTACGATCAAAACATCATCTTTAGAACTCATTATTAGATTTCCAGCTTGATGTAGAATAAAAATTATTTATTAAATAATGATTGATTAGGTTAGCAATATAACATGAATTTTTACACAATTTTAGCAATATTTGCCATTTTAACTCTTGGAGTTTTTACACTAAACTCTGCATCTGCACAAGTAGATCCTCTAAGTGATATTGTATTTTTGCAGACAGGGGAACTCAATACGGATGAAAATCAGTTTCAAATCAGTAATGACATAGTAATTAGAGAATTTTTTAATGGAAAAATTGTCAGAGTTTCAGGACACACAATTGAAGGATTTCCTTACATTACATATTCAGAAATTTTGGATGAAAAAATAGATACAGATGGAATAATTTTCATTAATGGGGAATTTGTTGATTTATCGTTTGAAGAAAAATCAGTTCAGCAAGAAAGTGATGTTGAAAAAAAGGATGATCTTGCAATTGTAGTTCAATATACTTCACATGTGTTTTCAAAAAAATATGCATATATCACTATGAAAATTTTTGATGAAGAGCAAAACAAGTTAGATAATTTTAATCAAAAAGATGGACGCCTTGCAAATGTAAATATCGATGTGTTGGTTTTGGATGGAAGCAATCAAGAATTCTTTTCTAATAATGGAACTACGGATGATAAAGGATTTTTTGAAGCAAGGTTTTGGATTCCTGATAATTATAAAAGAGATGAATTTATGGTAACAATAGATGCAGAAAATGAAAATTCAAAATCATCAAAAATTTTACAACTATTTACTTTAGGCAATGAACCAAAAAGTTCTGTAATTCCACCACCATAATATCACAAAAGTCTAAATGGACCAAAAAAATTTACTAATCATTGATACATGGTCCGTCTCTTGCAATAGGTGCTGCTATTGCATCAATAGCAATAATTATTTCATTTTTGGCATTTGACGGAATTTCAAATGAAGAACTTGTAATAGAACCAACTCCAACAGTTCAAGAAGCAGGTCCGCCAAAAATCACTATGAATACATTTTTGGCAAATGGTTCACCAATACTTGGTAATCCTGATGCTCCAGTTACTTTAGTTGAATTTGGAGATTATCAATGTCATTTCTGTAATGTTTTCTTTCATTCAACTGAAGATGATATCTTGAAAAATTATGTAGAAACAGGAAAAGTTAGAATGATTTTCAAAGACTACAACATTATTGGACCCGACTCTATAAGCGCATCACATGGAGCACATTGTGCAGATGATCAAGGGTTATTCTGGGAATATCATGATATTTTGTATTCAAACTGGACTGGAGAAAACAACGGGTGGGCATCATCTAAGAATCTTGTAAAGTTTGCCCAAGAAATTGATTTAGACATGGATGAATGGTCTGAATGCATGAAAAATAAGCCATATTCACAACTCATTCTTGCAAGTAATGAAGATGCAAAAAATCTTGGAATTACAGGAACTCCTGCATTTTTTGTCATTGGTTCTGATGGTAAATCTACACGAATTTTTGGTGCGCAACCATATGAGGTATTTGAAAATATTTTTGAAATCGAACTAAAAAAATAAGAAAATTAGCGATCAAATAACGAAAAAAGAACAAAAAAGTAGTAAAACTTCATTCCTAGTTAGTTTGAATTCACACAATATCCTTAAATGTCCACATCTGGAGCCAAGCTTATGACGGCAGGGATAGATGACATTGCAATATACATCCCTAGATTGTATATTGATGCTACTGATTTTGCAGAAGCTAGAGGTTTAGACCCCAGTAAAATTACAAAAAGGTCTAGGAGTTTCTCAAATGGCAATGGTTGATGCTAATCAAGACCCAGCATGTCTCGCAGCAAACGCATGTTTGAAAATTATGCAAAAAAATAAACTATCTCCAGAAGATATTGGAAGATTATACGTTTCAACTGAATCTGCATTTGATGAATCAAAGGCAATGAACTCTTATGTTATTGGAATGCTAGAACAAGTTTATGGTCAAGGTGCTTTTGAGCACTGTGGCGGTATTGAAACCAAATTTGCTTGTGTAAGTGGCTCATATGCCCTTTATGACAATGCAAATTGGATTAGAGCTGATGAAGCAGATGGAAAAGCAGCACTGGTAGTGGTATCAGATATTGCAAAATACGATATGGGTTCTAGCGGTGAGATGACCCAAGGAGCAGGAGCAGTCGTAATGCTTCTAAATGACAATCCCAGATTAATGGAATTTGATCCTAAAGTTACAGCTACATCAATTAAAGACGAATATGATTTTTACAGGCCTTTTGGAAAAGAGACACCAATTGTTCACGGTCAATATTCCAATTTACTTTACATGATTCAAGTAAGAAAAGCACTTGATGCCTACAAGAAAAAAGTAATCTCAACAGGATTAATCAAGATAGAACCTGGAGAAACAATCCTAGATCATATGGATTACATCAATATGCACTTACCATACAGCAACATGGGAAAGAAAGCCTTAGCATATATGGTCAGACACGAATGGCGTCAACTTCCACGATGGAAGGGAATTTTGCAGGAAATAGGAATGGATGAACCAACACCAAATGACCCACGTGGAACAATTGAATCAGTGTTAGGAGATGCAGAATTTATGGCAAAAGATCATGAATTCACTAAACTGTTTTCAAAAACTCCGAATTCCAAGAAGTATACGAATCAAAACTTGCAAGTTCACTAATTGCATCTAGCATGATTGGAAATCTGTATACTGCGTCATTATATTTGGGATTTAGAAGTAGTTTAGAATTTGAATTTCAGAAAGGAATTGATTTGGAAGGAAAAAGAATAGGATTTGGATCATATGGTAGTGGTGCTAGTGCAATGGTATTCAGTGGAGTCATTCAACCAGAATACAAAGAAGTTGTAAAGGACATGAACTTAGAAGCAGAAATCAAAGAGAGAAAAAGGCTAACATGGGATGAGTACGAAAAACTACATGAAAATAAAGTAACCATTAGTGAATCAATGGTAAATACAAAGAAAGAATTCATCTTAGTAGATGTCAAAACCGAAACCGAATCTAAAGGCGAAAGACGTTACATCTTTAATGAATAAACTATCTAAAAGAAATTCTGTTTAATGTGTAAATTTACTTTATGGTTTAATGTCCTACCCCAAGTATACTTTTCTGGGCGTATAGTCTGGATCATCTGAATATTTTTTTATTATCTCAATTATACCATCAACTACTTCATGAAGTTCAAGTTCAGGTTCCGAATTTACCATTAAAAGTGCCTTACTGTTAGCAGGAATTGTCAGACGATTAATTTTTGCATATTTTGTAATTGAATACATTGGTTGACCTATTATGGATGAATCATGTTGACGAGTTTTCCATCTCATGTATGAATGAATTAAAGTATCATTGGTTTTTTCTTTATCAAATAATCGGGTAATTCCTGGTTGTATTTTTTCCCAAATTTTGATATTTCCAGTTTGATATATTCCAGCATATCTAATCTTAGAATTTAGTTTTATGATATCACTAATGAGCTTGTCATAATTCATATCTAATGTATGCACTCCTACTAATTTAATTTTCAGTATACAAAGTAAATAAAACGAAGATGGGTTAGGGCAGGCAAAGAACCTTACATGATTTTTTATGTTCAATCTGACAAAAATTTTGAAATTCTTAAATTTCAAAAAGAACTACCGATATTGAATGTCAGACAAGGCAAAAAAACGAACTAAAGAAGATGAAGCAAAAAAGATGCTGAAGGAAGAAAAAACAGTAATAGATTTAGAATTGGCCGTAAAAAAAGAAAAATTCAAAAAAACCAATACTAATGAAAGAAAATGTGATGAATGCGATGAGAATGGATTTCAAGAATATGAAGGTAAATTTCGTTGTAAGAAACATCACACAGAGGCAAAACGGATAGATAATATTGAATTTGAAAAAAGAGAAACTCTCAAAAAATATGCTATAATTATCAGCGGTATTATTGGGATAATAATAGGCACTATTGTAATTTATCAATTTGTTTCAAATTTATAACAAAAAAAATATTTAGAATCAGTTTTGAACTATATTTTTGATATAATTAGGGCTTCTTATTCATACTGAGTAATGCAAGAAGACTCAAATCCTGTTAAAGATTACTTGTTTGATTATATCAAAAACTCACAAATCATTACTCAGTTAATTACTGAAAAAAAATTTGACAAAATAATTGAAGATGTCATGAATAATTGTTATGAAAAAATAATTTCAATGGGAAAAAAAGATGAAGTTATAGGAATTTTAGCAACGGGATTACTGCATTATTTACTTACGAATGCTCTAATTACAAGTCAAAGAAAAATAGAGTATCAAGGAATTGAGTTAGACATTGTCATTCCAAATATCAAAACACTTGAAAAAGATCCTAAAAAGACACTGTTAATTTGTATTCCAAAATCATCAAACAAGAATGTTATTGAAGAGAAAATATCTCAATTAGAAAAAATTCAATCTCAGAAAGAAAATATCTGGGTAGTTTTATCAGAAAGCGTTACGATAGAGAAGAAATCCTTTGTTATATCAAAAGAGAATAATACATTTTCAAAAATTATCTTTGATATTGCACAATTTCGTTTGACCTCGGGCAACGATTCATCTCAAAGGTTTGCCATATTACCCATAGATTGATCATTTTTCCTTCTCCTTGTTGTAAGTTCCGCATTTAGAACACAATAACCCACCCGTATATCAAAAGAGAAAAATACATTTTCAAAAATTATC
>PVMK01135026.1_pt1 | contig 10170 bp, 10 predicted proteins | sample 1853481 | NCBI WGS metagenome assembly PVMK01 (sample SAMN08533507, study PRJNA380276) | Marine sediment metagenome, whole genome shotgun sequencing project.
AGAAGTAATTAGTATGCTATCTGAACGCTTGAGGGAAAGAAAAAAGTTGGTACTGTTAAGATGGCCTTTAAGGAAGCTACTGGCGATTTGAAGTCCAACCATAGGGGTGCCCAGGCAGTCACGAGTTATGTTGCGTTCGCCGATTACAATTTTGTAACATGCCTCATAAGCAACTGAATATATTATCGATATGAATTTACATGGCCTTCATCAATAAATATAATAATTTCAATTGGATATGTGGACTCGCAACATAATAGCCGTCATCCGCAATTGAGCCAAAGTGTGGATTGCGCATAGCGAATATACAATTTCCAAACAACCAATTGACGGGGAGATTAACCCAATAGGGGAATGCAGATATCAAAGTGGTATCCCAAAGAAACGGAAATTGCCCGAGTTTGGATACGTTTACAATATCTGTACTTTTGAGGTGCTAATTTTTTTACAGATAAGTTGGGAGGCTGTCGAAAAAGTCCAATTTGGGTATTTTTCCTAATTTCGCTTATAATAAAATCAAGCACTTAAAAGAACTATAAATTTGGCTTTTGGGTTTTCGACAGTCTCTGGAGATGTCACAACGTTGGCTCTGAAGACTTATGCCAGGAATCTTCAGTTTATCTTGGCATGGAACATACACAATATCTTGTATGGAGAACTGACAGATAAAATGTGGAATTTTGATGTCATTCCTCGGGCTTTAATCCGTTTTGGTAATCTAAACAATGATGGTCACAAGTCTTTAATCACCTCTTCATACTTTACAAAATAAAGGGAATAAGCATTTTTGTATTGGCGGCATAGCATATGTATTCATTACCATATTTATCCTTGAGATAATTTTCCTTCAAGGGGATTATAATAATAATAAAGAAAGATGCCATTGCAAAGGGTATAATTAGAAGTTGAATCTGATGGGCGACTGTTGCCAGCCCAGCGAAAAGTACGATATCTCCGAAATAGTTAGTGTGACGAGTGTATTTGAATAACCCGCCCGTGTATAAATGGCCGGCGTTTTCTTTCTTTTGTTTCCACGAAAAGCGAAAATATTCAGAAGCTGTATTTAAAAATGATCCTGTGAGAAACAATATAATACCAATAATTTCCATCCATCCTATTGTGCCAGTATAATCTCCGCTTTTATACGCAATATACGGAAAAATCCATGGCATGATGTTCGCAATGACAATTGCCTCGCCCCAATACAGTTTGCGCTGAAAGAAAACAAATAAGGTAAATAACAAGCGCAAGAAATAGATGCTCATGCAAGATAGGATGAGGATATTCCTTAAAGGATCTCCGTTTACTTTGTAAGGCTTGAATAATGGCAATATATTGTCGGCGCTGGTGAACATCAGATAGCCAGAAACATATATAGATCCGAGGATTGCTGCCGCAATAAACATTTTAGGCAAGTAGGATTTTTCGTGTATGTTTTTGAATATCATACAGTCGCACCATGGTCATTACTTATGCCAGAAAGCATGAGTTTTCTATAGAATCATGCCATACTACATACTGTGGCGTGATGAAATAATGCGTAAATGAAGACTTCGCTAATAAGTCTTGAGTCATGCAGTTGTGATTTCATTGAGATACATGGAAAATTATCAAAATGCATATACGTAGATGTAACCCCAACTCTTGCAATAATTCAGATATCCTAATCTGATATCACAAATTTTGAAGATCGGTCAATTCTGCATAGATGTTTACAGTATCTGCAAAAAATCAGGGCTCAAGATAGTTGGTTTTTGTTGGAGATGTATCTGTATCCTTGAAGGGGCTATTTATTGCAACTCATTTAACATCGCCTGTAATTATACACACCGTTTTGTTTGCTCATGTACGTGAATAACCCAGAACGAAGGATCGACGTTGGCACCCAACCAGAAACCGGAAACATCCATACTGCCAACCTCCCTTCTGGTTTCAGGACGCGGTGCATTTCGGGCAAAAGCAGATTTAAGGGCAATGCAGGCCAAGGAAGCACACCAAACAACAGTGCCGTGTCAATGCTTGCGACACCCAACCCCGTATTCAGAGCATCACGTTTTACCACGTGGACGTTTTTTAAATCAGCGGACTGTACTTTTTTTGATACCTGTTTGATAAAATCTGATAAAGCATCCATCGCCACCAAGCAACCTTCATCGCCAATCAGCTTTGCAGCCGGTATAGTGAAAAACCCTGTGCCGCATCCCACTTCTAAAACGGTCTGCCCAGGTTGAATATCAGCACCTCGCAGGGTTTTCACGGGGTTCATGAGCCACCGTCGAAGCCTGCTCCCCATCATCATTCCAGCTGGTTTGAAAAGCAAATTCAAAAACTTTGAATTTCCTAAGTCTTCCGTATTCATTTTTCATCTCCGGACTCTGATATGCTACATGTCACAACTTTTTCACACAAAGTGATTGTGCCGATCCGTTTACAGTATCTGTACTTTTGAGTGTCACAATTTCGACAGATATAATTGCAGTTTCACCAGCCTCAATAATTGAAAAGCAAGGAGTTAATTTTATTACATAATCAGGATCTTATGTATAATCTTTTTGAGATAGCTTTTTTAGTAAAGCGAATTATTCTTCCAACATTTTAATATGAATATCACCATTAGTGGTGCTTAATGTGATCTTATCACCACCATGATTAATATCCCCTTTAGCTGTAATCTTACTACTGTCCTCTCCTTTAATGGTTAATGGAAAATCCGAATAGATCAGATAGTCACCCTTGGCGCTACGAGTGATTTTCAGCGTTGCAGATACGCTTGCCGCTAAGTTCTTTGGTATATGCAAAGTTAACGATCCGCCTGAGGAATCTAAATTTACATGGGTGTCTACCTTTTTATCATCAATAATCATCTCGGCTTCTATTTTGCCGCCAGAAGTATCCGCTTCAATAAAGCCTCTTGCTTGTAAAATTTTAATATTGCCCCCGGAGGTTTCTGCTTTAACCGGGCCACCACTGCTGCCGACAAAAAGATTTCCACCCGAAGAGACTATTTTAACGCTGCCTTTACTACCTTCAACTTTAATAGTGCCGCCGGAAGTCTTTGCAATAACATCGTCATCTGCCATACCAATTCGAATACTGCCACCTGATGTGTGCACGTTGACCTTGCCTTTAACTGGCCCAATTTTGATGCTGCCCCCGGAAGTTTCAGCTTTAACGTCGCTTCCGCCCTGTTCTAAAGTAATGCCGCCGCCTGAGGTTTCGATTGAGGATTTACCATTAATTTTGCCTAATCGAATGCTTCCGCCAGAAGTGTCTACTTTGAGATTTCCATCGACATCGCCCACTTTAATACTACCACCTGATGTATTGGCTTCAACATTACCCTGAGTGACATTGCCAATACTAATACTTCCGCCGCTGGTACTTACTTTGATTTCACCACTGATATCAGCAACACCGATAGAGCCACCACCAGTTTTTAAACCAAGATTAAATTCTTGTGGGACTTTGATAATAAATTTAACCGAAACCTTGTTGTTCCAGTCGCCATCGCCTTCAACAAATATGTCGTTGTCTTTTTGATAAAAAGTAACCTTGAAACCATCCAACTGCTTTTGCTTTTTAGCCTTTTTTTCAGCTAAAACTTCTACAATTTGTTTGTCCCAGGTTTCAACTGTTAAATGACCCTTGATCACTTTCGATGGTCAAGGTGCCACCTGACTTAACTGAAAAAGATTTATCTATATTTTCGGTTTCACTTTTTGCCGGTGTTGCAGCCATCACGCCAAATAGCGCCACCAGCAGAAAGAGGATTCCTTGTATTGAATTATTCATTGTTTACCTCATTTAGATAGATTATATAAATCGAATTAAATGATAAGAACTTAACTTTTTTAAGCATGTAATTCAAAAAACAAAGAATTGAATAATTTTGTTCCGATATGATACCAGGCTAAGTATCTGCAAAATTGGAAAAATACAGATATGTAGATGTAATCACAACTCTGGTAAAAATGCAGATATCGTAATCTGATATCACAGCTTTTTAAGAATTTCAAAAGTACTGATTTGTTGGAGATACCTGCAACGTAAAGCATCACCGGCGAGCGGTAGCACGTCCACTTAATCCCTCATCACTCTGATCCAATTCAAAACATCGTCAATTTCTGGGATCTTGCCCACGATCATGACCTGACCGTCTACAATCACGGCAGGAGTCATCAGCACCCCAGCCTTCGCAATCTCCATCCTGTCTGATACTTTGATAACCTGGGCGTCAACGCCACTTTTTGCTACGGCTTCCTTGACAACGGCCTCAGCGGTATTGCACGTGGTACAGCCGGTTCCTAAAACTTCGATCTTCATAATCACCCCATATATAGCATTATCAGTGAAGTAACGTAATTTCTACTCCATATCTTTTCAAAAATTGAAATCAGGTCCGCGGCCAATACATAATAATGCAAACACCGATCAGTGCAACCAGTGCTCCTACTATGTCGAACTTGTCTGGCGGTATCTTGTCTATCTGCCAACCCCACAGCATAGCCATAACGATGAAGATCCCCCCATATGCAGCGTAAACTCTTCCAAAGTGCGCTGGTTAAGAGGTTGGAACAATGCCGTAAAAAATGAGCACGATAGCTCCAACAACAGCAAACCAAAGGTTTTTATTTTCTCGCAACCAGAGCCACACTAAATATCCGCCGCCTATCTCGCATAATCCAGCCAGTACAAAATAAAAGAGCGATTTAGCGATAACCATTTATCAAATTCCTGTTATTAGGTTTTTCTTTCATTAGCACAGAATTATCGAAATGCAGAAACATCGAGATAATCCAAAAATTAGCTAAATTTTATATATGTTATAGAGATCTCAGGTTTTTGAAAACTTAAATATCGCCGATATGTTGGAGACACCTTTAACGGGGTTCTTCAGCCGTAGCGATTAGCTATCGGCTGCAAGAGCATGGTTAGCTGAGCTTGACGGCTGTTCCGTACGCTAACAATTCAGCTGCACTGCCAACCACACTCGTAGTCATATAGCGAACATTGATGACTGCATCGGCTCCCATTTCAGCAGCCTTAGCTGTCATCCTCTCGGTAGCGGTTGACCGAGCGCTCCCCATCATCTCCGTGTATTCAGTCAATTCACCACCAAGAATCAGCCTGACTATGGCGGATAGGTCTTTGCCAAGCCATATGGCAAATACCGTGTGTCCCTGGACCAGACCGAGAATCTCAGTGATTTCTCGACCGGGCAGTACATCGGAGTTCAACAGTAGAACCGTGCGATCAGACTCAGTAACCAGCGGCTCTTCAACTGATGCCGTGTGTGCCCTTTGTTCGAGAGCTAATGTCGCCAGCACCACAAGGATACCCCCCAAAATGCAGAAAACCGCTATCCTCAGCCACCAGGGTACGACCGGATCATCGGCAACCATTACGTACCATGGCATCCCAGCAAATACTGCGGTAAAAAGCCCGAGCACGAACGCCACTGAGCCAATATGTCGAAGTACTTTCATGGCTTCTCCTTTTTGACCATCACAAACGAAATCTCAGCTAACAAGTAATTATACGGATCTGGATATCATCACCTCTGTAATGTTATCCTTCAAAATACGCGATTTCGTGTCGCAATACAGATTTATTGAGAGACTGTCGAAAAAATCAAATAATAGCGATTTTAGCAATTTCGCATGTTATGAAATCAATAACTTACAAGCATCAAATTTACAGATTTAGGGTTTTTCGACAGTCTCTGAGAATAACCAAGGTTCGAGCAAGGTTGTGATATCCAAAGAATCGGAATGAAATTTGGTGCAATCTGGGACCCGGATTCCGCCATAAACCAAACTCGTTTAAAAATACATGTTTCAAATGGATATCACAAGCGGTTTTGTAAGATGATATGTTATGGTCCGCTACGGGTGTTCTGGCCGAAAAATCCATCCTTCAATTAAAGTGCCGGTGGGCTCAGAAAATTTCCCAAAAATTAAATTTAGGATTTCCTTGACTTGGCGGACGGTTTTGGTGATATCTGTAATTGTGCCACGGTGGTGATACCATCTACATACCTCAACTTTGGGGCAATTTGTTAATATTCTAAGATATCGCAAGTTTTCAATTGAAGGTGGTAAAATGTCTGGAAGTAAAAATAACTTTAATAGAAAAATCAGGTTTATCTTGAACACGATTATTGTTTGTGGAGTTCCGCTCTTTATATGCTTAGCGTTTGGAATTGCATCGAGTGAGTCGCAAGACTATTGGCCAACTGCGGCATGGCGCACATCTTCACCAGAATCCCAGGGGATTAACTCTGAGGTATTGGTAGATATGCTCTCAAGATTAGCATTATATCCAAACACTATTGATTCTGTAACCATAATAAGGAACGGCTATATAGTTTTAGATGCTTACTTTTATCCATTCAAAAAAGATAAAGCCCATATTATCCATTCATGTACTAAAAGTATTACTTCAACACTTATCGGTATAGCTATAGATAAAGGTCTTATCAAAGATGTTCACCAAAGACTTCTTGGGTTTTTCCCTGAAACTACACCTGCTAACTTGACAAAGGATAAAGAGAACATTTCCCTTGAAAATATTCTTACTATGGCAACTGGATTGGAATGTAGAGACACCTATAAGGATAGATGGCAAGGTTTAAGAAAGATGTGGCAAAGCAGTGATTGGACGCAATACATGCTTGACCTTTCGATGAATGAACCGCCCGGCCAAAACTTTGAGTACTGTAATGGTGCTACCTACCTCTTGTCCGCTATCATCCAGAAAACCACAGGAATGCGAAGCTATAAATTCGCAATGAAAAATCTTTTTACACCTATAGGTATTACCAATGTAAAGTGGGAACCCAACCCACAGGGTATTGACGTGGGTTACGGTAGAATGTGGTTGAAACCACACGATATGGCCAGATTTGGCTTGCTTTTCTTAAATAAAGGGAAGTGGCAAGGCAATACCATAGTATCAGAAGAATGGGTTACCGAATCAACAAGAGGCTATCTTGCAGCCACGCTTTTTGACCAGTATGGATATCAATGGTGGGTTGATGAGGCAGGTTATTATGCTGCTGCTGGATATGGCGGGCAACGCATTTTCGTTATTCCTAAACATAATATGATGGTCGTGTTTACCAGCTTCAAAGCCTTTAGAAAACCAGACACCTTAATTGTTCATTATATCATCAGGGCAATTGAATCTGATTCGCCATTGCCAGAAAATACAACGGCAAATACGCAGTTAAATGAATTGGTTGAAAAATATTCAAAATCTCCCCAAGCGTTTTCCGTTCCAGACCTTCCTCCAATTTCTCAAATTATCTCCGGAGTAAAATATAATATTGAACCTAATGAGATAGGTTTTGAGAATATCAGCTTCGATTTTGTTTTAAAGGATAGTGTAGCAATTATGGAATATAGTTTAAAAGGTAAGGAATATTCTGTAGAGGTTGGCTTAGACGGTGTATATCGGACAACTGAATTGCCTGAGGAAACAGTCGCATTTAAAGGAGATTGGTTATACGATGATACTTTTATGTTTTCCTATATTAATGTAGGGCATACTGAAGGCACAAGTAGTGAAATCAAATTCATGGGGGAAAATGCAGAAATCAGCACTATTGGACCCTATGGCGACAGGCTTAGGCTTAAAGCGGTGAGGGATTAATTCTGTAATCCAAACGCATGACTTCTGGCATAATTATTCAATGCCAATTTGCCGATACCTCCAACGTATGCAAATTCTGGCCGAATCTGTGATATCGCCTATAGTATCTGTAAAAAATCAGGCCTCCCAAAAGCGGCGATACTGTAAACTTATCACAGTTTTTTCATCCCTCAATGGACCTGTGATATCATATCGTCCATCCGAATTTTCACTCGCTTATAATTTTGCAGATTAGCCATGGCGAATATACACTTTTTTCAGCGAATATTTTTGTTGGATTTCGTGCCTGCTCCCACAGTCTCAGAATACCTCCAAAATATTGCAGACTACATCAACCAATCCTTAATTTTTATGATGTATAAAACCGAGAAATAATAGCCGTATGGTTGAATTTAGCTCACCGGAGCTGAAGACTAATGGTCGTAGTCTGCTGTCTACATACTCTCAGGCAGTTCCCCACCCAGGTTATTTTTTCCTACGGTAATGAATCTGCACCATTGCATTCAAAAAGACTTCCGTCGTCACATGCTCAAACTCCATCTGTTTAGGCAACTCTCCAAACAGTGGTATACCGCCACCGAGTAATATTGGGATGACGGTAATAATCATCTCATCGATCAAATCTTCGTTTAGAAAACTTTGAACTGTCACACCGCCATCGATGTAGAGGTGTTTGTGTCCTTTCTGATGAATGGCCTCTATCACCTCTGAAAGAGAGCCTTTGATCGGCTCAGCTTTTCCTTCATATCCATCAGGTATCGATTTCATAGAATTGCTAAGAACGAATACGGGCTTGCTATATGGCCAGTCACAATCGAAGCTGCAAACCTTTTCAAATGTTTTACGGCCCATAACGAGGGCATCAATACGGTCAATTAAATCTCCCCATCCCATGTCCAAGTTTTCCGGGTTAGGTATGGACTGTAACCAGTCCAGTCCGCCATCTTTATCCGCAATGTACCCATCTAAGCTGGTTGCAATAAAAACAATGTTCGACATATTTCCCCCCTACCCGAGGACTAATGGTCGTAGTGCTCATTCTCTGATTTTCAGGATTCGATTGGTAGCCTTGAGACTTTCAGAACCATCAAGAGTTACGAATAGGATAATTAATCTTGAGCCCAAAACAGATGATTTCATCTGAACTATTTCAAATGAGTTGTTAAAAGTGCACTGAGTGAATTAGTGCACTTTCTATTGAAATGAATTCTCCTGGGAATGCTGGACCTTGCAATTTGCCTTTCTATGTAAAAACTTATTGATTACCAAATGAACCAGCTATCCAACAATCTTTCTGGCAAATTCGATGGCTTTTTGCTGAACTGACCCATCTAATGCATCAGGCGTTGTGCAAGAGCCAATAAAAAGTTCTCCTGCATTAATAGCCTTGTGATATTTTTGCATCCGTCCAAAAGCGGCAATCATGCCTTCTGCATTATCTTCATATGCTCCTGCTCCAGTTGCGATAAGAGCCTGTCGCTGGCCATCCACAAGAGAGGTATGCTCTGGTTGATTGGTATAAAGGCCATATGTTCTGTCAATTATTGCCTTAATCTGGGCGCTAAATCCCCAAAAATATAACGGAGAACTAAAGATAACCAATTGAGAATTAATCATTTTTTCCAAAATTTCAGGAACATCATCTTTTTGAACACATCCTATGGTATCCGGTTTTTCCTTACACTTGCCACAACCAAGACAACCTTTTAGATTCTTAGAATGTAAGTAAATACTATCAACATCATGACCGAGATCGACCAGTTCTTCTTCAACCCAAGTTAAAACCCTGGCTGTATTTCCTTTTTTCCTGGCACTACCTTGTAATACGGTGATTTTCATTGTAACCCCTTTATTTAATGTTGTTTTTACTTGCAAGGTATTATCTCTTTTGAGAGGAGGATGTATATCATTCTACAATTTGTTATTCAAGCTAAACCTCCCAGTGGATTACCAGGATGCGTCTACCCCAATGATTTCATCTTCCAGTAGTTGCTTTTGGAGCGAATCAAAAAGTTGCGACGACTTGCATCATTCTTGAACGCTATAAGATGCAAGCATACTGATGGTACCAACCGGTTTTATGAAATGCAGGTCAATATTTGAACAAGAACTATTGAAAATCATCATCAGCCAATTTTGGGGTCACACAACAGCACCATACTTGCCAGAACAACCATTTATAAAGTCGTAGCCAATTTTTGAGAATGTAAATGGTATTCCGCAATTAAATGGTGGTGGAATATCGATTTTCGATAGCCGTAGATAATTTTACACCCCAATCAATCGAATTTTGGGCTTTGATTTTTATGACCGAACCACTTAGGCAGATCATCATTTATATCAATAACCCGCATACCATAGAAAATATGGCACGTTGGTTTGAATTTCGTTGGAACCTTTGATACACCCCCAAAATTAAAAAGTGATGGAAACGCAAGCCACATTTTACGTCCTTCATCGGCAATAAGGGTGCCACACAAAGCACAACTGACTTTGCAAGGAAGAATTCTCTCGTGT